>BNJU01002211.1_pt1:47500-253060 | contig 253060 bp, 318 predicted proteins | sample 8539281 | NCBI WGS metagenome assembly BNJU01 (sample SAMD00202456, study PRJDB9452) | human saliva metagenome | isolation source: human saliva | place: Japan | reverse complement strand
GGTTTATTGTTAAGAAAAAGAATTTTTTTAATCGAGAAAATTAACGATTCTACTGTTAATCCTCCAGCATTTAATTATTATCATCAGTCTCAATGGATTTTTAAGCCCTTAATTATTCTCCAAAAATTCTTTAATGTGAGAAACAATAGCATCGCTTTGATAATGATAGAGGTCGTGAGGCGCATCCATATAGACGACTTGAACATTAGACTGATCGCTTGCAAATCTCTCTGCATAACGTTGCCACTCTGATTGGCTAAAGGTCGTGCCTTCACCGTTAGAAACCAGGAGTAAGGCTGGAATTTTCGGATTAATGCTAGATGGAACTTTCTTGGCATTTTCCTTTGCCAAACGGGATTCATGAAGCATGGCTTGTGACATCAACTGCTTATATGCTAGTAATTTATATTGTTGTCGTTCAGTTTCAGTCAGAGTTGGATTTTTTATATAAAAGAACTCAGGGAAATAGCGTAATAAGCCAATCTTACTGCTCCAATAAGCCACAGTAAGCAAGGCCTGATTATCCTTTAAATCCTCATAACTTGCTGGTAATGCCCAATCCAGACCAACCAAGGCTTTCACTTCATTAGGATATTTCTCTTGCCAAGCAAGGCTCTCAAGGCTAGCCATTGAATGAGAAACAATCACATAAGGCCCCGAAACTTCGGCTTGAGACAAAGCTTGACGGGTCTCAGAAAGAACCGTCATCACATCTCTTGATTGATCACTATCTTCACTAAAACCATAACCCGCTCGCTCTACGACGACTACTTTGTATTTTTTGGATAGAAGATCTGATAGATTCTTAAAGTCTAGGATAGGGGAAGCGATGCCAGCACCTGAAAGTAACACGATTGTTTCAGGCCCTTCTCCAGTAATCGAGACATTCATTTGATGGCCATTGACCATAACCTGCTTACCTATGGGTGTGAGTAGCTTCCTTTCTTGTCGCAAACTAACTTGGTGATACATAAATGTAGCACCTAAAAAGAGGATAAGAAAGCCACAAAGGATCCAACTCCACTGTTTAAATTTTTTCATAGCGTTATTGTACAAGTTTTAGAGTGTTTTATCAATATGACTTAGATATTTTTGTTGCAATAATAAAAGAGATAAATAATCACCTCCAACACCAACAAAAAGGCTTATCCTTACGGATAAACCTCTGATTAATAACGTTTCAAGCAAGATTAAGCTTTGTTTTCGCTACCAAATACGTCGATACGTTCTTCAACTGAAGCTGTGATTGCTTCGAATCCTGGTTTCAAGAATTTACGTGGGTCGAAGAGTTTCTTCTTGTCGTATTCTGCTTCGTTTGCATCGTATTCACGTACGAATTGACGAGTTGCGTTTGCGAATGCGATTTGGCACTCAGTGTTAACGTTAACTTTCGCAACACCAAGTTTGATAGCTTCTTGGATTTGCTCATCAGGGATACCTGAACCACCGTGCAATACGATTGGGAATCCTGGAAGAGCTTCTGTCAATTTCTTCAAGTGGTCAAGGTCAAGACCTTCCCAGTTTGCTGGGTATGGACCGTGGATGTTACCAATACCTGCTGCCAAGAAGTCGATTCCTGTAGCAACCATTGCTTTAGCATCTTCGATTGGTGCCAATTCACCTTTACCAACGATACCGTCTTCTTCACCACCGATTGTACCAACTTCAGCTTCAACTGAGATACCTTTAGCGTGAGCTTTTTCTACAACTTCTTTCGCCAATTTAAGGTTTTCTTCAACTGGAAGGTGTGATCCGTCGAACATGATTGAAGTGTAACCAACTTCGATACACTCAAGAGCATCTTCGTAGTGACCATGGTCAAGGTGGATTGCAACTGGTACAGTGATACCCATTGCTTCAACAAGGTTAGCGATCATGTTGCGAGCTACTTTGTAACCACCCATGTATTTAGCAGCACCCATAGAAGTTTGGATCAAAACTGGAGCTTTTTTAGCTTCTGCTGCACGCAAGATAGCTTGAGTCCACTCAAGGTTGTTTGTGTTAAATCCACCAACTGCGTAACCATTGTCACGAGCTGCTTGGACAAATTTTTCTGCTGAAACGATTGCCATTAGTAGTAGGCCTCCTCTAATTTATTGTGGTTAAACCACTTACATTGTTTATTTTATCACTTTTTCATTGAAAATGCTAGCTTTTCCTGAAGCTTTAAAGCGTTTTCTTCTCTTTCAATCGATCTTTCTGCTATATGAACAAGAAAAAAGACAGCCGAAGCTGTCTTGATTATCCGATGCGGAGAGAGGGACTTGAACCCTCACGACCTAAAGCGGTCACAGGATCCTTAGTCCTGCGCGTCTGCCAATTCCGCCATCCCCGCGATTGAGTACCTTACTAGTATATCAATCTTCTACTTTCTTGTCAAGATTTTTTTCAAACTTTTTTCAAAGGTTGCAGATTTTCACAGGTTAAGCAGAGCGTCGGCTGCTTCACGTCTCTCTTATGTCCAGTTGAGGACACATCCCTATCACAGGAGGACTTTCTTAAGAAACTAGAATTGTCTCACTAGGGGTAACCAGGTATTTTTCAAATTCTAAATCAGGCATACAAGAGGCCATATCTTCTCTAATCCGCTCCAGTGTTTCCAAGCGCATCTCTATAGAGGTCGCTCGGTTTCCCTGGATGATAAAGAGGGCATTGCGAGTAGTCTCCTCCATCTTATAGCGCTCACCATCCCTCACATCTAGCCAGGCCATGATGCCCTCTTGATCTCTGTAGACCGGATCGGTTTCACTAACATGCTTCTCTGTTGATAAAATGGGCAAAAAGGTATCCTCTCTTTGACTAATCGTAAACTCGATTGGTCCCTGGATCTTATCCAAATCATGCCCTCCAATGGCTAAAAAGGAACGGAGACATTCGACATTATAGATATCAATCACACTATTGATCGTCGGAAGAAAGCCACGACTTTGGATATTCTTAATCAAAGCAAGAATGGTCGGCGGGTTCTTCTTGACACTACGCCCCGCTTCCTTCAACAAATCCATATAGCCTTGTACAACTGCCTCCTCTTTCACCGAGCTGAGATCACAATTTAAGGCCCAGGCTTCCATCTCCTTCTTTTTAGCTAGAAAAGTTGCAGACAAGGGAGCTTGTGGATCCACCTGTTTAGCCACTCCGATTACAACTGTCTCAATCCCCAAATCCACCAAACTTTGATTCAGTATCCAGTCCATATGCTCTTCCTCCTTCTGCGCTACAGCAACCTTACACCCTTATTATACTCCTCCTTGAAGCGTCCTTCAAGCAAAGAAAAAACAAGGAACGAATTCCTTGTTTTTTGGATTATTCTTCTTCTTCGTAAGACTCTTCTTCGTCTTCTTCGTCACTTAACTCAACTTCTTCATCCAACTCGTCTGGTGAGATTTCATTGATTTCAGCGTCATAGGCTTCCACTTCATCCTTCTCATCTTCTGGGTTTTCATCATCGTAAGTAAGCGCTGGATCTGCTTCGTAGACATCTTCGTCTTCTGGATCATCCGCATTGTAATCGATCGCGTCTTCGTCTCCGTCCATAAAGGCATTGACGCGTTTTTTCTTACGTTTCTTAGCTCTTCGTCTTCATCTGTTTCTTCAAGAGCGATGATTTCTTCATCTACCTCATCGATCGCATACCATGAGCGAAGCCCCCATTTGTTATCTCCTAGTGGGATAAAGCTTCCATCCACATTCAATTCCGTATAGAACAAGGGAAGAGCTTCACGAATTTCACTGTTTGATTTTTCGAGGTAGTTTTGAATTTCATTGACCAGGTCATTGAAATACATTTCATGATCACGGCCACGTGACTCTAAGATCGCACGGGCTACTTCAATCATTGAAAGTTCACTTTTTTCTTGTCCAGCAAATACTTCTAATTCCAAGGTAGATCTCCTTCATTTTTATCTCAAGGCAACACTCTTTTTCATTAAAAAAGAGGATACCCCTAGAATACATCATTTATCGTTACACTCTATTGTACGATAATTTTCCCCTTTCGTCAAAGGAAAATTCCGCGCCAATAAGAAGAGAAAAGCCGGGACACATGGCCTCAGCTTTTCTTCTTATGACTTGTTTCCATCAAGATGGAAGATCGTCTTTTTTATTTTACTTTTGCAGTGCTTGTGATCACTTCAACAGCTTTCTTCACAGCGATGTCGTGTTTCAACATTTCTGGTGAAAGCAAGCTACGAACTTGTTCAACTGGCATGTTGTAATCTGCTGCCAATTGTTCGATTTCTGCAGTTACTTCTTCGTCAGTTGCTTCGAAGCCTTCTGCTTTAGCAACCGCTTCTACGACAAGGTTTGTCTTAGTACGTGCAGCTGCATCTGCTTCATATTGTTTGTGAAGATCTTCTTGAGTTGTACCAGTGATTTGGAAGTACATGTCTGGAGAGATTCCTTGACGTTGCATGTTTCCAAGGAATTCATTGACAGCACGGTGTACTTCTTCGTGGATCATTTCTTCTGGAAGGTCAACGATTTCTGCATTTTCTACTGCAAGGTCAATCGCTGCTGACTCAACTGCATCTTTGTAAGCTTCTTCTTTCGCTTCAGCCAACTCTTTGCGGTATTTTTCTTTTAATTCAGCAAGAGTTTCAACTTCTTCATCGATGTCTTTTGCCAATTCATCGTCAAGAGCTGGTACTTCTTTTGCTTTTACTTCGTGGATGGTTGTCACGAATTTTGCTTCTTTACCTGCAAGGTCAGTTGCTTGGTAGTTTTCTGGGAAAGTTACGATGACATCAACTGTCTCACCAGCTGAGTGTCCAACCAATTGGTCTTCGAAACCTGGGATGAATTGACCTGAGCCAAGTCCAAGTGAGAAGTTATCTCCTTTTCCTCCGTCAAACTCAACACCGTCAACAGAACCTACAAAGTCGATCACAACGGTATCACCTTCAGCTGCTGGTCCTTCTTTGATTACCAATTCAGCCAAGTTGTTGCGTTCGCGTTCGATACGTGCATCTACATCTTCATCTGTTACTTCTTTAGAAACTTCTACAGATACTTCAAGGTCTTTGTAAGCACCCAATTTTACTTCTGGTTTTGTAACAACATTTGCTGTCAATGTCCAATCTTGACCTTTTTCCATTGATACAACGTCAAAAGTTGGTTGAGCAACCACTTCAAGACCTGCTTCTTTTACTGCTGCTTCATAAGCTGCTGGAAGAAGATCGTTCAAAGCATCTTGATAAAGTGATTCTTCACCAAAACGTTGGTTGAAGATCGGACGTGGAAGGTGACCTTTACGGAATCCTGGTACGTTCAAGTTTTTCTTAACAGACTCAAACACGCGGTCTAAAGCTGGTTTAATTTGGTCTTGACTGATGGTAAAAGTCAATACTCCGCGGTTTGTTTCTTTGTTTTCAAATGATACAGACATTCTGTCTCTCCTTAAAATAATATAGTCATTCCTAATAATTTTACCATAAAACTTCGAAAATGCAAGTTTTTGGGCATCTTGGTTTTGTGGAAACTGCTTCTTATTAGAGGAATTCTATAGTGGTTTCTGAAGACCAAAAGATTAAAAATTTCTTTCCTATCTCAAGAAGTGTCCCGGAATAAAAAAACTAGTCCATGCCTGAACTAGTTTCCTTCCTATTAGGACTTCCGAAGCGGATCTTCTTGGTAAGTAGCACGCGCCCCACCGATCAACTTTGGACGACTGGCTAGAGCTGTCACATGAGCGCCACCCAGTTCTTTCAAGACAGGGCGAACGGGTACTTGCACATGCTTGACATGCATCCCGATAGAAGTATCCCCGATATCCAAACCAGCCTGAGCTGTGATATATTCCACTTCGACAGGGTCTTTCATATAACCGAAGGCTGCCAACTGTCCGGCCCCCCCCCCGCATGGAGGCTCGGTAGTACATTGACGATTTCTAAGTCTTTCTTTTCTGCTAGTTCACGTTCGACCACTAGAGCGCGATTAAGATGCTCACATCCTTGGACAGCTAAGTAAATCCCTTTGGGAGTTAGGGTATCCAGGATGGTTTTCACAATGGCTTGCCCAATCTCCAGGCTTGAGTTCTTCCCGATACTTGCGCCAGCGACTTCACTGGTGGACAGGCCTAATACGAGGATTTGTCCCTGATGCAGATTGGCCTTGGATAATAGATCCAGCAAGATCTCCTGGGTTTCTCTTTTTAATTGCTCTAACTCCATCTTCTAATTTCCCTTCTTTGGTAAGAAATGATACAGAGCATATCCCAGAGCCATCCCAACGAAGTTTTGAACAAGATTATGAGGAACCTCTTCAATGGCCGCTACCCAGGTATTTCCTAAAAAGAGCGCTGATGCTAGGGCATAGCCACCTACCATGATAACCGTTCCTAGAAGCAGACCGATGTAACGGGCTTTTCCTTTAAAACCAGCAAAGTAGCCTTGAGATCCGTGGAACAAGAGACTAAAGAACATCCATTGAGGATAGCCAGAGAGGAGGTCCAAGAGAAAGGCACCAAGACCACCGACCACTGCTCCTTCTTTGCGCCCCAAATAAAAGGCAGTGAAGTAGACGCCTAGATCCAGCAAGGTCACCATCCCGGTAGGAGTTGGCAACTTGGTATAATAGCCTAGTACAACTGTCAAGGCAGTTAAAATGGCTAAATGCGCGATTACTTGGGTCCGTTTATTGGTCATATTGAACTACTCCATATTGATCTGATTTTTGAATGGCTTGGTAGACAAAGTCTTTAGAGGCTTTGACAGCTTCTAAGGTTGCCTTCCCTTGGACTAACTGGCTTGCTATGCTAGAGGCAAAGGTACAACCAGCTCCTGTATTATTCTTTTCTAAAACATCTTCTTCGAAGACCGTAAAGTCTTGCCCGTCATAAAAGACATCGATGGCTTTTTCCTTGTTAAGGCGGTTGCCCCCTTTGACCACGACAGTCGCTGCTCCCAATTCATGGAGCTTGCGCGCCCGCCTCCTTCATATCGTCGAGCGATTGAATCTTGCTTTGAGTCAAGATCTCAGCTTCTGGTAAGTTTGGCGTGATGATGGTCACATAAGGGAAGAACTTGATCAATTCATCTCGAAGGGCTGACACTTCTACGTCATGGGTTTCCTTGCAGACCAAGACGGGGTCTAGTACCACAGGAATACCTGCATGAGCTTTGACATAGTCCAAGGCTAAGTCTGCCACTTGGACATTTGGCAAGAGGCCGAGTTTAATAGCAGAGAAAGGAACATCCTTGAGAGAGTGGAGCTGTTGGGCAAAGGTCGTTGGATCCACTGGAATCACTTCAAAACCGTGCTCCGTCATAGCGGTCAAACAAGTCACCGCTACAAAGCCATGCTGTTTATTAGTCGTATAAGTTGCAAGGTCTGCATGAAGACCTCCCCCACTAAAAATATCATTTCCTGAAATAGCTAGAATCAATTCATTACTCATAACGGATCTCCTTTAAATATAAGCCATTTGGCGCTGCTGTAGGACCTGCTAGATTGCGGTCCTTCTTTTCTAAAATCAAGTCAATTTGCTCCACCGGCATTCGTCCATTGCCAATCTTCAGCAAGGTCCCCACCATATTGCGGATTTGCTTGTAGAGAAAGCCATTGCCCGAAAAGGTAAAGAGAAGACGATGATTTGCCACGTCCTCGACCAAGCGAGCCTCTGTAATCGTGCGAACCTTGTCTTCCACACTGGTACCCGAAGCTGTAAAACCGGTGAAATCATGGGTTCCCTCCAACTTTCGGATGGCTACTTGCATCTTTCCACATCCAAAGGATAAGGATAGTGGGTGGCATAGTGACGCATCATGGGATTCTTGGGACGACCATAATCCACGATGAATTCATAGGTTTTGCTGTGCTTCTGGTAGCGTGAATGAAAGTCCTCAGGCACTTGCTCCACCCGGATAAAGTCAATATCCTCTGGGGTTTGGGTATCGAGGGCAAAACGGAGCTTCTCCTCGTCCCGTGGCTGGGGGAGATCAAAATGGATGACCTGCCCAAGGGCATGGACACCTGCATCCGTCCGGCCTGCTCCATGGATGGTCACAGGATTTCCTTGATTGAGACGCATCAAGGTCTTCTCGATTTCTTCTTGCACACTACGGGCATGCGGTTGTCGTTGGAAACCTGCAAATAGAGTTCCATCGTAAGAAATAGTTGCTTTGTATCGTGTCATGTTTTTATTTTATCAAGTTCATCCGAGCTGAACAAGGCGGAAAAGAGAGGACTGTCCGGGTACAGTTTCCGATACAAAAAAAAGAACCAAGTCTTTCCTCTTCCATCTCTGGAAAATAGAAAGACTTAGTTCAATCGGGGGGGCTGATTAGTCTTCTTTCCGTCCTTTGAGACTCATCCCAGTTGCGCCAAGTACAGCTCCAAGCAAGGCCAAACCTAGGACAGATTCTTGTCCAGTCTGAGGAAGCTGATGACTAGACGGTGTTTGATCTTGCATCGGTGCTGGCTGAGCTTCTTCTACTGTTTTTGTTCTGAAGCGACTGGAGCTGGCTGAGCGTTCACAAGTGGCTTCACTTCAGGGACTACTGGTCTTACTTGATGATGACCTCCTTGATCAACTTGAGGTAAGTCTGGTTGAGGACTTGGACCATCCTGTAAACCTGGAGTCGGAGTGATCACTTCTGCCTCCTTGGTTCCCACTTCTACAATCTCAGCAACAGCTTCTTTCGAAACTTCAGTTCCTACTACTTGGCGGCTCTCATCAAGGGCAGAAACCGCAACAAATTCACGCTGCTGGCCTTTGACACCTGCTTGAACCACTTCTCGTTCACCCTTGGCTAGATCTGGATTGGTCCGTTCAACAACTTCAAAATCCAGTTCTTTTTCGACGACTTCCAAGCTTGGTTTGTCTGCTACCAAGGCTCTGACATCATCTTCTGCTTGGCTTCCCACTTGGGTGATTGGTTTCAATTGACTGAGAGCTTGAGTGACCTGTTCAACCTGCTCTGCCACTTTTTCTTGGTGAGCACGACTGATCTTCCAATTTAACTGATCTAGCACCGTTGCAAGAGCTGAACGAGATTCCTCAGTGTAGATGGAAAGATCGGTTGGAACATTGGCAAGAGCCGCACGAAGGGCTGTATAGTCAGCTTTGAAGTAATCCTTATTGTGGTTGGCAAATGCTTCCATGACCTGGAAGACTTCTTCTTCCTTGTATTCATTAGCTGGTTCATCTGCCCAGATTCCCAACATACTTCCGGACACTGGTAATTTCACATCAGGGTATTTGGTTGAAGCTAATTGTTCAAATGGAACAGTTTCTGAATGTTGAAGAGCTTTATCGAGTGGATAGCTTTGATCTCCTCTATGGCCCAAAACATAGTACCAATCCCCGTTTGTATTGAGGAATTTGTAGCCCTTGTCTGCTAGGTACTGTGGTGATGCGAGGTTATAGCCCCACCATCCTTTAGACCAGTAAGAAATCAAGACGTCCTTGTCAAAGGAAACATCATCTTCGTCTCCATAGTAGAAGCCATCGTTAAAGGCCATTGGTTGCAAGCCTTTTTCACGCGCCATAGCTGCAAGACTATTGGAATAGTCCGCAAACTTACCATAGAGCTCATACCATTTGAGGTAATACCAGCCTTGGGCATTAGTAGCATCATTGGCGTATTCGTCTGTTCCGTAGTTAAAGATCTTAGACTTACCTTTGAAATAGTCCATGTACTTGCCAATGAGGGCCTTGGTGAAATTAACCGCTTCTTCGTTGGTCAGATCCATGGTTGTCTTAGAAACCGTATCAAAGGTCGCTTGCGGATGTTCGATACCCAGTTTCCATCGCTACCAAGATAGCATCCATATGACCTGGACTATTGACTGCTGGGATCAAGCCAATTCCTTTAGAAGTCGCATAAGCTAACAATTCGTCCATTTCTGCTTGGGTCAAGGCTTGACCATTTGGATCGTCATAGTAGGCCTTGGTTCCTTCGAGAAGGGCCTGTTTCACGTCATCGCTGGCATAGGTCTTGCCATTGGCTTCCACCGTCATATCATCGAGGACGAAGCGCATGCCATCGTTTCCGACAAGGAGGTGCAAGTCAGAGTAGCCTAGCTCACTGGCCTTGTCCACGATTCGTTTCAGCTGATCCAATGAGAAGTATTTGCGTCCTGCGTCAATGGAAATCACCTTGCTCTTAGCTAGTTTTTCAGCAGCTTCCTTGTCTGCCAACTCTTTGGCATAGCTTTCTGTATAGACTAAGGACTCTTGAGCGGCTTTGAGAGAAGCAATCAGTTCCTTAGCTTCTGCTCGAGTCGTCTCTGCTCCTACTCCTTCCAGCGCCTTTTTTGCTGCTGTAAAGGCCACTAGGGATTCTGGTGTGTAGTGGTCCAAATCAGTTGGAGCTTCCGCCAGAGCTTTTTCAACGACTTCAGGATCTGCTACAAAGTAGTCCGCATTCTTATCTGCAAAAGCGTGCATGAGCTTAAAGAGAAGGTCTTTTTTGTAGGTTGCGGATGGCGTATCTGCCCAGGCAGCTACCATGCCACCGATGAAGGGAACCTTAGCCCCATCATTTTTTTGAACCACATCAATCGCTGACTTGGAAATTCCTTCGAGACCTTGATCGAGATTGTACCAGCCAGATCCAGCCTTATCCCGGCCGAGGACATAATACCAAGCATCATTGGTATTAAGAATTTGATGGCCTAGTTCAGATAGGAATTTTGACGAAGCCACATCATAGCCGTTCCAACCACCTGTCCAATAGGATACAATGATATCCTTATCAAAGGTTCCGTAGGAGGTATCGCCATTGTAGTAGATACCGTCGTTGAAGGCCATTGGTTTCATCTTGTGTTTTTTCACAATAGCCGCTAAATCATTGGCATATTGGATGAATTTTTCGTAGCCTTTATCTGGATAGCCTTCATCTGGCCAATGCTTGCTAGCTTGAAGGACCTGCCAACCATGGGCATCTGTTGCATCATTGGCATATTCGTCCAAGCCGATGTTAAAGATTTCTGTCTTGCCACTGAAATAAGCCGCATACTTGTCCACCAAGGCTTTGGTGAAATCTAGAGCTTTTTGGTTGTCTAAATCAACGGTCCGTTCTGACTTTTTCGTACCAAAGTAATTAAAGTGAGGGTTTTCAATCCCCAATTGCTCCATAGCTGTCAGAATTGCATCCATGTGCCCTGGGCTATTGATTGTTGGAATGACCCCTATTTTCTTGGATTTGGCATAAGCCAAATGTCATCCATTTGAGCCTGAGTCAAGGCTGTTCCATTTGGATCATCATAGTAGGCTTTGGTTCCTTTTTCTACAGCCTCTTTGACCGCTTGACTTGAGTAGGACGCATCTCCTACTTGCAAGGACATGTCATCAAGGACAAAGCGCAAGCCGTCATTTCCCACTAAGAGATGCAAATCGGTATAACCTGTCTTGCTGGCTTCATCAATGATTTCCTTGATTTGATCCGGCGAGAAGTACTTGCGACCAGCATCGATGGAGATGACCTTTTTCTTAGCCAATTTTTCTTCTTGCTCTGGATCTTTAGCGGGTGTTTCAGTCGCTGCTGTTACTGGAACCGGTTGAGCTGTCCCATCAGCTTCTGTAACAGAGATCGCTTCTTCACGAATCAAGCGATCAAGATCGGATGCGCGCAATTCTCGATCAGGTAGGGTTGGTTGACTTTGATTGACGATTGGAGCAGGAGTCGTTGGTTTTTCTACTACCGGCTGAGCAGTTTCCTCCGTAGCAGACTGAGGCAAGTCTCCTTCACTTGGCTGTGTCGGAAGAGTTGTTGCAGGGCTTTCTGTAACGCTTGGCGTATCTGCTGCTACGACTTGACCGCTGGCAAAAAAAGCCAACCAGTACCGAAGCAACTCCTACAGCATACTTGCGAATAGCATAACGTGGTTGATGTGATTTCATCATGACCTCCTAAAATTTGTTGTGTGTAAACGCTTACTTCCAGTCTATCTAGAAAGCAGGCCCTCGTCAAGGCTTCTTTGAAAGGTTCTTTAATTAAGAGAAGAAGCTATAAAATTTTATCCCTATATTTCATTAAAACTAGCTGACACAAAAAAGAGCTTGGTCGTTAAAACCAAACTCTTTATTTTTATTCTTGAAAAACAAAGGCTCTAAGTAGCTCATTTCCGTCTCTCGGCACAGTGGTTGATGGCCCAAAACACTGTTTTGAGGTGGCAGATAGGGATTGCGGAGCAAGGCCCTTCCTCATCAACTGGGCGGGGGTACTAAAAAGGTCCTGTGGACCTTTTTTGCCCGAGCCTTGAATCCAAAAAGCGAGGTAGAAATCAAACTCTTCGAGTTACTGATTTCTGTTTTGCTCCCTATATTGCCCAATCTCCGTTGCGGAAGACTGGGACTCGGGTGCCGTCTTCCCGGATACCGTCGATATCCATTTGGCTTGAGCCGATCATGAAGTCGACATGGACGTCTGAGCGGTTGAGGCCGGCTAATTCGAGTTCTTCTTCTGTGAACTCTGCGCCACCTTCTACACTGGTTGCATAGGCTGCTCCGATGGCCAGGTGGTTAGAGGCGTTTTCATCAAAGAGGGTATTAAAGAAGGTAATGCCTGATTGGGAAATTGGGCTTGGATCTGGTACGAGGGCACATTCACCCAAGGCACGCGCTCCCTTGTTTTTGAAGACCAAATCTTTCATGACTTGATCGCCTTTTTCTGCTGTGATATCCACAATTTCTCCATTTTCAAAGGTCACTTTGATGCCTTCGATGATGTTCCCATTGTAGCTAAGCGGTTTTGTAGACGTTACATATCCTTCTGCACGACGGAAGTCAGGAGCTGTGAAGACCTCTTCTGTCGGCATGTTTGGCAAGAAGCCTTCGCCCTGGGCATTGATAGCCCCCGCAGATTCCCAGACGTGGTTCTTCGGCAAGCCAAGAGTCAAATCTGTTCCTGGTGCTGTGTAATGAAGGGCTGAGAATTGTTCCTTATTAAGTGTATCTGCCTTGCTCTTGAGAATAGCTGCATGCTCTTCCCAAGCCTTGACTGGATCTTCTTCGTATACCCGGCAGGTCTTGAAGATTTGATCCCAAAGGAGATCCACTGCTTCTTCATCGCTCGCCGCATTTGGGAAGACTTTTTTCGCCCATTCTAAACCTGCTGCAGCAGCAACTGTCCAGCTGACCTTGTTAGATTGAGTGGCGATGCGCATTGGTTTCATGGCCATGCCCAAAGCTTTAGCAGAAGCAGAAAGCTTCTCTGCATCGACACCATTTAAGGCACCCGGATCAGATGAACGCACACCCAAACGACTGGCCTTGTGTTCCAAGAGGTAGTTCATCTCTGCAATCTTGTAATCAGGTACATTGTCCAAGCGATCCATCGGTGCATGGAGGAATTTCTCCCGGGTAGTAAAATCATCTGCCCATTGGACAATCACTTCATGTGCTCCCAAAGCATAGGCTTCCTTCACAATCAAGTGGGCCAATTCTCTTTGCTCCACATCGATGTTCAAAGCCAAGGTATGGCCAGGTTGCACGTTGATGCCGTTTGCAACTAACAATTTAGCGTATTTTTCTAAGTTTTCTTTAAAATTTGGTAAAACCATGTTCAATCCTTTTCTATATTAATCCTTTAAGAGTGACAAGAGGTTTGCTACCACGACTGTGGAGCATACCAGGCCAGTGACTTTTAAAATTGTATCGGTATCTAGCTCTAATTGATAGCTAAATGTTTTTTGAGCAGGTTTGTCTTCTGCAAAAATTTTTACTCTCATCGTTCCATTCCTTTCTTAGCATCCTCCTCACCTAGATAGAGGCGTCGTGCCTCTGGGCTGTTGGCAAGAATATCGAGATAGGTTTCATAAGCATCGGGCAGGGGCTTTCCCAAAGAGATATCTAGCTCTGGATTCACATTTTTCCCATAGAGAGAGCAGAGATAAAGACGTTCATTGAGCGTCGGAAAGACTTCTAGAGACATGAGCTCAGCCTGACCGACCCGCTCCCAATCTTGCTCTTGGATATCTGGTAGGATATATGCTTGGAAGAGTCCCATCAGAGGATTATCCTCTGGTTGGCCACTTTCCTTATCCGCCTCAACCAAGGAAAGCCGATGACCAAAACCAGCTACTTGACGCTCCCGTCCCTTCACCGAAACCGTAATCGGATGCCCTCCCATATGGCTATAAATCCATTCTTTAGGCAGCCGATAATCTAAGAGAGGCTCAAGATTTTTGACAATCGTTACAGGACTAGAGCGTATAAACTGACGAGTGACTGCTTTACAAAAGAGAATATTCTCCTCTTTCAAGGTCACTCCCTTCCAGCTATTTTCCTCCTTAAAATGGTTAAAAAATATCAGATAGGGCTCTCGCACCATTTGTGCTAAGACATAAACACCATTTCGTAGGCGAATGGAAATGACTTTCCCTGACTTCCAGGATGTTGCTCTTTTTTTCTTTTCTATCATTAACCAACCTCAAACCGAGCGAGGATTGTTGAATCCATCAGAACAAATCGCTATGACTTCCTGTCCTTAGCAAGTTTAAAATCAATTCGTCCTTATCTACTTTGTAAACCAAAAGCCAATCCGGCTGGATATGACACTCCCGAACACCTTGGAAATGCTTGGAGTTGGTCAGTTGATGGTCACGATATCTAACAGGAAGTTCTTTTTCTTGAATCAGAAAATCCAAGACTTCTTCTAATAAGTCTGCCTTCAATCCACGCTTCATTGCCAACTTAAAATCTTTTTTAAACTGTTTATGATAGCGAATCTTAAGCACGTAAGTCCTCCATCAAGTCTGAGACAGATTCAAAAGACCGACTCATATTCCGATTTTGCTCTGCATCCGTGACCACTTGAAGCAATTTCCTGTTTTCATCTATCTTTACATCAAACGGTAGACCCTGATATTGAATAGCCTGACGGAGGAAAATGTTGATGGCTGTAGTCATATCCATCCCTAAATGGTTAAAAACCTGTTGAGCCTGTTCCTTAACCTCACTATCCAAACGAATACTCATACTCGTCTTAGACATATTCTCACCTTCTTTCTATTGATTATTGTAACAAAAAAGAAGGCTACTGTAAATCTATTAGATATACAATAGCCTACTATTAGTTTTGCTGTTTAGTTTTAATCAAGATGAAACTTCATCAACTTTTTATAAATGTTTTGTCTCCATCAAAACAAATCATCAAAGAGACTGAGCTGGTTGTCTTCTGGCATATTGCCAAGGATTCCCATCTCGTCCATCTTTTCTACCAAGGTTGAGGAGACGCCTCCACGTTTGCGTAACTCTGTTTTAGAGAGGAATTCTCCTTCTTTGCGAGCTCGCACAATCTGCTTGGCTACGTTCTCTCCCAATCCATCCATGGCGACAAATGGCGGGATTAGGGTGTCTCCATCGATGATGAATTCCGTCGCATCACTGCGATAGAGGTCTAGTTTCCCAAACTTGAAGCCACGCTCCCACATCTCATTGACAATTTCAAGGGTGGTGTAGAGGTCAATCTCCACATTGGAAGCTTCGTTGTTCTTACGTTTTTCAGCAATCTCCTTCATTCGCGCTTTTACGGCTTCTAGGCCTGCACCCATGGTCTTGATATCAAAGGCCTTGGCCCGAATGGAGAAGTAAGCACAGTAATAGTAGAGAGGGTGGTGCACTTTGAAGTAAGCCACCCGTAAGGCCATCATAACGTAGGCAAGCCGCATGGGCTTTGGGGAACATATACTTGATTTCCACAAGACTCGATGTACCATTCAGGGACATTGTTAGCCTTCATGGCCTCGATATAGCCATTGCGCTCCTCTTCAGGAATCTTGAGCCACATGCCTTTCCGCACCCGCTCCATGATGGTAAAGGCCATCTTGGGTTCGAGTCCTGCGTGCATGAGGTAAACCATAATGTCGTCCCGACATCCGATAACGGTTGATAGGTCCGCAATTCCTGCCTTGATCAAGTCTTGGGCATTTCCCAACCATACGTCGGTACCGTGAGACAGACCAGAAAGCTGTAGCAACTCGGCAAAGGTAGTCGGATGAGTTTCATCCACCATGCCTCGAACAAAGTTGGTCCCAAACTCTGGGATCCCCAGCATACCGGTGGAGGTACCGATTTGCTCCGGTGTGACTCCTAGGATATCGGTCCCTGAGAAGAGGGCCATGACCCCTGGATCATCCATAGGAATATCATTTGGATCAATGCCTGACAAGTCCTGGAGCTTGCGAATCATGGTCGGATCATCGTGTCCCAGGACATCGAGCTTGAGGACGTTCTCATCGATATCGTGGAAGTTAAAGTGGGTGGTCTGCCATTCGGCGCTCACGTCATCTGCTGGGTACTGGACCGGAGTGAAGTCGTAGACGTCCATATAGTTTGGAATAACAACGATTCCCCCTGGGTGCTGACCGGTTGTCCGTTTGACCCCAGCGGCTCCTTGGGCCAGACGTTCCACCTCTGCATCTCGGTAGTACTTGCCATAATCCCTCTCATAGCCTTTGACAAATCCATATGCAGTCTTGGCTGCGACCGTACCAACCGTTCCTGCCCGGAAGGCGTATTCTTCCCCAAAGATATCCCGGACATCTAAGTGGGCACTCGGCTGGTCCTCCCCTGAGAAGTTCAAATCGATATCGGGTACCTTATCCCCATCAAAACCAAGGAAGGTCTCAAAGGGAATGTCTTGGCCGTTCTTGCTGAGCTTGTGGCCACAGTTTGGGCAGGCCTTATTAGGCATATCAAATCCTGAACCATAGGAACCATCGGTGATAAACTCACTGTACTGGCACTGACCACAGACATAGTGAGGAGAAAGCGGATTAACCTCGGTAATCCCGATCATGGTCGCCACGAAACTGGATCCGACAGACCCCCGTGAACCCACCAGGTAGCCCCGTTCATTGGAACGATGCACCAAGAGTTGGGAAGCCAGATAGATCACGGCGAAGCCATTCCCCAGGATAGAGGTCAACTCTTTTTCAATCCGTAGATCGACAATATCAGGTAGCGGATTGCCATAGATTTCAAAGGCCTTCTGATAGGTCAATTCGGCAACTGTCTCTTCAGCCTTGTCGATAAATGGCGTATAGAGGTCCCCCTTGACCACTTCAACAGGTTCAAAGATTTCTGCCAGTGCGTTAGTATTTTCAATGACCAATTTTCGTGCCAAATCTTCCCCTAGAAAGGCAAATTCATCCAGCATTTCATTGGTTGTACGGAAATGAGCTTTTGGCAGGGGGGCTGGTTGAGCATTTTCTCCATGACCGATCGTCCGGTTGATCATAGCCCCTTGCCCAAGACTGCGGACAATGATTTCTCGATAGATTTCTTCTTCAGGCTCTATATAGTGGACATTTCCTGTTGCCAGGACCGGTTTGCCAAGGCGATCTCCCACCTCAATCAAGCTCTTGATGATAGTTTGGAGCTCATCCATATCTTTGACCTGCTCTTTGGCAATGAGGGGCGCATAGATGACTGGAGGCATGACCTCGATAAAGTCATAATACTTGGCCACTTTCACTGCCGCGTCAACTCCTTGAGAGACAACCGCGTCGAAGACCTCTCCTTCAGAACAAGCCGATCCCAGGATCAAGCCTTCCCGATGGGCATCTAAAACCGTCCGCGGAATCCGAGGAATACCCTCAAAATATTGAGTATTGGAAAGAGAGACCAATTTGAACATATTTTTCAAGCCGGTCTGGTTCTTGACATAGATGGTCGCATGTTTGACCCGTGCCTTTTTATAGGAATCTGGACTAATTAGATCCACATTCAACTTGGCTAGATTGGTCACGCCATGTTTTTCTGCGACATCCTTGATAAAGATAAAGAGCAAGCGACCCGTCGCTTCCGCGTCATAGTTAGCCATGTGGTGGTGCTCCAAGGCAACGCCGAAGCGCTTGGTCAAGGGACCCAAACCATGACGCTTGTACTCTGGATAAAGGTTACGCGCGAACTCTAACGTATCAATCACTGGCTGAGTGATTTTTGGAAGGCCATGACGCTCATAGTTGGCATTCATGAAGCCCACGTCAAAGGTGGCATTATGGGCAACCAAAACCGCATCCTGACAGAATTCCTGAAACTCCTCCAAGACTTGTTTCAAAGGTTTGGCATTGCGAACATGATCGTCGGTAATGCCTGTCAGGTCCGTTGTAAAGGCAGAAATGGGGTGCCCTGGATTGATGAACTCATCGAATTCAGCGATGATATTGCCCTTGTGCATTTAGAAGCGGCAACCTGAATCAGATCATTGTAAATCGCTGAAAGTCCCGTCGTTTCCACGTCAAAAACCACATAGGTTGCTTCATGAAGGTCTAGATCAACTTCATTGTAGGTAATCGGCACGCGGTCTTCAACGATATTGGCTTCCATCCCATAGATGAGTTGGATACCAGCTTTCTTGGCAGCCTTATAGCCATGAGGGAAGGACTGAACATTTCCATGGTCTGTGATAGCCACTGCTTTGTGACCCCATTTGGCTGCTTTTGCGACTAGCTCCTCTACCTCAGGTAGGGCATCCATAGTCGACATATTGGTATGGGCATGGAACTCGACCCGACGCTCGCCTTCTGGCATCAGATCCTTACGCTCATAGTGGACCACTTCTTGGACATCCTGGACATTCATGGTCAAATCACGTGTGAAGTTATTGACCTCGATATTCCCACGGACCCGCAACCAAGAGTTTTTCTTGATCATGTCAAACTTCTGAGCTTCTTCTTCATTTTTAGCCCATTTTTGGAGCGAAAAACTGGAGGTATAGTCGGTCATCTTGAAATTGATCAAGACCCGACCTGTCCGAGTCACCTTTTGCTCAACATCAAAGACCACTCCTTCAAAGACAATGCGGTTCTCTTCTGTCGTGATATCAATCATAGGAGTGACTTCTGCCTTATCCAGCTTGGGCTTGGCCACAGCCTTTTTGGCCTTGAAATCAAAGGCTGGTTTTTCCTCTGCTGGTGGTGGGGCCATTTGAGACAAGGACTCCATGGCCCTCAAGGTTTCTTCATTAGCTGCTTGGAAGATTTGATCCTTTCAGCCTCGAAGGCTTGATGGAGTTCTTCTGTCAACTGGTCATCCGCCTCAACCCGACACTGGAAATGAGGAAAACCAAACTTGGTCAATTGACTAGCAAGATTAGGCAGATGGTTTTTCCGGTGGTGCTCCGTATCCACAGATGAAGGGCCACTAATGATCAACTCTTCTCCTTGAGAGCGGACTTGTAGGTGCTGATACATGCTCTTAAAACCCTGGCTCGCACAGGGACCATCTTCAAAAGCCTCCTGATAATAGGCTTGCAAGAGCTCCTCACTAAAAGTTGGATTCTTCACATGAATCTCAAACACCGCTCGATTTCCTGTCTTTGAAAACTCCTCAGCCAAGCGGTTTTTGAGCTCCTGAAAAATCGTGATGGGAAGAATTTCGGCAAAAACAAAACGAAATTCCCAAACACGACTGAGCTTATGGACGATGACCTCTTGGATTTCAGCCCCTTTAAAAGCGTCTGATTCACGCATTTCCAAAGGCATTCCCAACTGATTCATTAAGATTTCAAACTTGTTTGACATGATATTTCCTCGTACAGTAGTGACCCTATTTTACCATAAATCAGCCCGTTTTTCGACAGAAAAAGAATAGGGCCAGGCGAGGAAACCTGCACAATCCACGAGCCATTTTTCACGGGGCTCAGTTATGATATAATAGAGCAGAATATTTATTAAAAGGAGCCTTCACTGTGAAAAAAATTTTACTAACCAGTGCCTGTCTGCTGACCCTGACTGCCTGTAGCACGCCTAGTCAGAACCAGCTAGAAAACAAACTCAAACAAACTCAGAGTCAACAGAAAGCCAAAGAAGAAAAGGTGAAGACGAAAACTTTTTCAAGTGCAGCCAGTGCTGATGTCGTCACTAAAATCAAAGTCTACTATCTAAAAGATAAGGTGACTGCTTTTTCTTTCATTCATGAAAAAGAGATTCCTGAAGAGGAAAAAGATAAAAGTCGTGAAGAGCTAGCTGACTATTATCAAGAAGACATGGAAAGCAGTCCCTATTTTGAAGCGATAAGCAAAGCCAAAGGGATTGAGTTAAAAGTTCGAATTTCTGCAGATAAAAAAACGGTTCGACAATTTGTCACTTTTGATTTGTCCAAGATGGATGTAGATGAAGTGGCGTCGGCTTTGGGCGTGACAGACCAAAAAGGGACCCTCTTTGAAAAACTAAAAGATAAACCTGAAGACTTTTTTAAAGCTATCGAAGAGCAAGGTTTGACAGAAGAAGAATAAAGCTTTCTAATTTATTTTTGAACTTTTACCTGTTCGCAAATATTCGTCTATTTTTTCATCCGAGTTTCTTACTCTAATTCTATTTACTATAAAATTTAAAGGTGTTTTTATGCGTCTCACTAAAAAAACAGTTCTGATTGCTATCGCTTCTCTTGCCGTTTTAGGCCTATGTCTATGGGGAGGAAGTTTGTATCTCACTAGGCAAAATGCCCTGAAACGATTCGATGAAAATTTCATTCACTATCAAGCAAAAAGTGATGACCATCAAACTTTTATTTCACAAGACATCATCCGAAAAGAAGTCTACAAATTTATCCTATTCTCCTACTAAAGAAACTATTGCCATAACGAAAACAATTAAAAAAGGGGATATCTATTCTTCTGATTACCTTTACGGACCAACGACAGTCTATGATATCAAACAAACCGCTGATCGCTATACCATCATCACTTCAGGACATCCCATCCTCGTCGACTTTGGAACGACATCAGTCAAGGTAACTTATAACAAAGACAGTTTTGAAATACCATACTCTGAGTTGTCTTTTGGAGAGTCTTTCCCTAGCGAAGAGAACTAGATCGCTACTTCTCTAGATTACCAGTCTAGAACACTGAACTAACCAAGCTATTCGCCATGGTTAGTTTTTTTTTTTGCAAAAAATTGTTTTTAACCTATTCAGCTCAAGGGTAAATTCTTACCAATAGCAATAATCCTCTTAGCGCTTCGGAAAGTCAGGATTCTAGCTACTTCTTCAGCAAAAGAAAACTGCCAGGTAAACCTGGCAGTTTAGCTTATTTATTTAAAATGGAAAGAGTTTCAAGCAGGTTGTCTGCATGTACTTCAATCGTGTCACCTGAAGCTTTGATTTTCACTTCTACGACACCGTCAGCTGCTTTCTTCCCGACAGTGATGCGGATTGGCAAACCAATCAAGTCACTATCGCTAAATTTAACACCGGCACGTTCGTTACGGTCGTCTACCAAGACTTCGTAGCCAGCCTTGACCAATTGGTCTTCGATCTTTCTTGTCAATTCAAGAGAAGTTTCGTCTTTGACATTGACTGGAATCAAGTGCACATCAAATGGCGCCAATTCTTTAGGGAAGTTGATGCCCCAAGCATAGCGGTATTCACCTTTAGGCGTCTTGTTAACAAAGAGGCGAGCATGTTGCTCCATAACGGCTGAAAGGAGACGGCTGACACCGATACCGTAACAGCCCATGATGATTGGCACAGCACGGCCATTTTCATCCAAGACATCTGCCCCCATACTTGCTGAGTAACGAGTTCCAAGTTTGAAGATGTGACCGATTTCGATTCCACGCGCAAAGTTGAGAACACCTTGTCCGTCTGGTGAGATTTCACCCTCACGCACTTCACGGATATCGACATATTCCGCAGTGAAGTCACGACCTGGGTTGACACCCGTCAAGTGGTAGCCATCTTCGTTGGCACCTACAACAGCATTGCGGCTATCTTGCACCTTGCGGTCAGCAATAATCTTAACATTTTCAGGAAGATTGACTGGCCCAAGGGAACCAAAGTCCGCTCCCAACAATTCTTTCACTTCCGCCTCAGTTGCAGGTTCCAAGAAGTCCGCTCCAAGGTGGTTTCAACTTAACTTCGTTGAGTTGGTCATTGCCAACGAGTAGAGCCACAACTGGCTCCTCATCTGCGATATAAACCAAGGTCTTGATGGTTTGCTCTTCAGAGATATTCAAGAAGGATGCGACTTCATCAATTGATTTGACACCCGGCGTTTCCACGCGAGCCACTTGATCTTCAGTCACAACACGGTTGCTTGGTTTGTAGGCATTGGTTGCCATTTCCAAGTTGGCCGCATAGCTTGACTCACTTGAGTAGGCAATGGTGTCTTCACCAGAAACCATCCATTTGAGCAATTCTGCCTTGATTTCTTCTTGCACTTCCGCAGGAATCTCGTCAAATGATGCAACAGACTTGTCTAACACCACCCAACGGTTAAGGTCTGTACGCGAAGGAGTAATGGCCATAAATTCTTGGCTATCCTTACCACCCATGGCTCCACCGTCACCAATGATAGCTTTGAAGTCCAAACCACTACGAGTGAAGATACGCTCGTAGGCTGCCTTATACTCATCATAAGTTACATCCAAACTATCGTAGTTAGCGTGGAAGCTATAACCATCTTTCATGATAAATTCACGCGTACGAAGAAGGCCATTACGTGGACGTTTTTCATCACGATACTTAGGCTGGATTTGGTACAAGTTCAGTGGCAATTGCTTGTAAGACTTGACAGAATCACGGACAATCGCTGTGAAGGTTTCTTCGTGAGTTGGGCCCAAGATAAAGTCTGACTTCTCACGATTTTTCAATTTATACAAGTCTTCACCGTAAGTTTCATAACGGCCAGATTCGCGCCAAAGGTCAGCACTGAGAAGGGCTGGAGCCAACATCTCAACCGCACCAATCTTATCAAATTCTTGGCGCATGATCTTCTTAGCTTTTTCGATCACAAGGTTAGCAAGTGGCAGATATGAATAGACACCTGCTGAGACTTGACGAACATAACCCGCACGGAGCATCAAAGCGTGGCTGATGACCTGCGCATCACTTGGCATTTCGCGAAGTGTTGGAATAAGCATTTTACTTTGTTTCATTCAGATTCATTCCTTTTCTATTTCAAAAATAATTTCATAATATCGTTCCAAGTAACGGCAATCATTAAGATAACCATGACCGCCACTCCAGCAAGGGTCAAGTAGGTCTCTACCTCCTGCTTCAGCGGTTTTCTACGAACCAGCTCGATCAGATTGATCAAGATTTCCACCATCCAAGGCCGGAATGGGGATCAAGTTAAAGATTCCGATATTGATGGACAACATGGCCATCAGGGACAGGATAGCTGGAAGTCCAAGCTCCGCGGCTTGCGAACTCGCTTTGTAGATCGCAACCGGACCACCCAACTTGTTCAAACTAAAGTGGAAGATGATATCCTTCAAAGCCGTTAAGATACGAGTTGCTGTGTACCAAGTATCTGTCACACCTGACAGAAGCTTATCGAGGAAGCCCGTCTTGACAGCATTGGTCACACCGATATAATAGCGTCCACCATCTTCTTCTGGTTGGACCGTCACTTTTTGAGTCTTCCCGTCTCGTTCATAGGTGATCGTTACTTCTGGATTTTTTCCTTGGTTACGGGTTGCCTTCTGGACTGAATCTGTCAACTCATCCCAGTTGGAAACCTTGTATTCATTGATCTGAACGATCTGGTCATTGTCTTTCAAACCAGCCTTAGCCACCACTCCTTGAGGAACGACCTGAACATGGTTGCTATAGTAGTCCACTGCTCCTCCTCGCATAAAAGCTAGGAGAGAGTACACAATAATACTCAGGATAAAGTTGTTCATGGGACCCGCAAAGTTGGTAATGAGTCGTCCCCAGATACTAGCATTTTGATACTGCACATCCAGAGGAGCAATCCGTACTTCTGTCCCATCTTCCTCAACAATGGTCGCATCATGGTGAACAGGATAGGTCTTGATCTCTTCGATGACGATTCCTGTGATTTCAAGTTTATCCTCAAAATCAAAATCTGTGACATTCATGGGGAGAGCCGTCTGGTCGATATTTTTCCCAGAAAGGTTGATCCGAACAACTGTTCCCTCAGGGTTCAAAGTTAGACTGACAGGAGTTCCTGTCTTAATCTCTGTCGTATCTTCGCCCCAGCCTGCCATTCGGACATAGCCCCCCAATGGAAGAATTCGAATAGTATAGGCTGTTCCGTCTTTGCCTACATGGGCAAAAATCTTGGGCCCCATCCCAATCGCAAACTCGCGAACAAGGATGCCTGATTTCTTTGCAAAATAGAAATGGCCGAACTCATGTACTAGGACAATGACGCCAAAAATGATAATAAAGGCAATAAATTGCATACACGCTCCTTCGTTTTATCTGATGGTGGGATGACTTCTGTTTAAAACAGACCAAAGAATAGCATCAGTGGGAAAACAAAAATCAAGCTATCAAATCGATCCAAGACACCGCCATGACCAGGAATAAAACGGCCAGAGTCTTTCACTCCAAAATGGCGCTTGATGGCACTTTCGACTAGGTCACCAAACTGAGCTGCTATACTGAAAGAATGGTAAAGAGAATCATGGTCATCCAACCGTAATCCCCCGCAACGGTGCGATCTAGCATCATAAAGATCATCGTCACAACAACAGCACAAGCGATCCCGCCTAGACTTCCTTCAACAGTCTTGTTGGGTGATACTCTTGGCAAGAGTTTTTTCTTACCGAACTGGCTCCCAATAAAGTAGGCACCTGAATCCGTCGCCCAAACAATAAAGAGGGCCAAAAGAATCTTATCTACACCTGCTAAACGCGCTTGGATCAAGGCATGGAAGCCAAAGCCAACATAAAAACTTGAAGCAATCGGATAGACAACCTCGTCATAGGTATAGCCTTGTGCCAAGACAGTCGTCCCCATCAATAATAAGACCAACAGGCCATAGGCGATAAAATTGCCACCTGCTGGCAAGAAGGGAAGGTAACTCTCTAAGGGTAGCGCCAATACAAGAGCTGCTAGCATGGCCAAGGTCCCTTCGATGGTTTCAGTCTGCAGGCCTTTCATCTTCAACAATTCATGAACACCCAACATAGCGATGAGTCCCACTACAATCTGGAACACAAGGCCGCCCATAAGGACAACTGGGATAAAGAATGCTAGGGCGATTCCTCCAAAAATCACTCGCTTCTGTAAATCTTTTCTCATCTATTTCTCTCCTATACACCACCAAAACGTCGATGACGATGGCTGTATTCTTCTATTGCATCATGCAAGGCTTTTTCTCCAAAGTCAGGCCACATCACATCGGTAAAGTAAAGCTCACTGTAGGCTGCTTGCCAAGGTAAAAAGTTACTTAAGCGAAGCTCGCCACTGGTCCGAATAATCAGATCAGGATCTCGCAAGTCCTTGGGTAGACTACTGGTATACAGATAATTGGCAATGATCTCTTCTGAAATATCACCCGGATTTAAGTGTGCATCGAGGACTTCTTGGGCAATTTGTTTGACTGCTTGGGTCAGTTCCGCCCGTCCCCCATAGTTCAAGGCAAAATTCAAAATCAAGCCTGTATTGGAGTGGGTTAACGCCTCTGCCTTTTCCAGAGCTTCCAAGGTTTCCTTCGGAAGACGAGAAACTTCGCCAATCATCTGGATTTTCACATTATTTCTATGAAGTTCTGGAACAAAGCGATCGTAAAATTCAACTGGAAGATTCATGATAAAACTCACTTCTTGTTGAGGACGCGTCCAGTTTTCAGTTGAGAAAGCATAGACCGTTAGGGCTCGCACTCCCATCTCCTTGGCTGCGATGGTTACTTCTTGCAGAGCCTCCATGCCAGCCTTGTGGCCAAAAACACGAGGTTGCATCCGTTTATTGGCCCAGCGACCGTTCCCATCCATAATGATTCCAATGTGCTTGGGCACTTCTAGGGGAACACTTAATTTTTCTTTCTTTTTAAAACGAAACATGTTTTTCTACCTATTTCACTGTTTTTATCGCTTCATTATATCATAAATCCGCTTAAAATGGCAGTCTAGCCCCTTTTCTAGGGGGCATCTAGCTAAAAATGAAAAAAGCGACCTTTTGATCGCTCTTTCTTATTATTCACCGTCGATGATAGAATCTGAGTCACCAGCGCCTTCAACTGCACCAGCTGTCACTCCTTCTGAAACTGGTAAAACTGTTTTAATAGCTGTCAATTCAAATGTGAGGTATACGCCATCCACATCCAAGACAACGGTTTTCCGTTCAGTGTCTACTTCATCAACTGTTCCATACAAACCACCGATGGTAATCACTTCATACCCTTTTTGAAGCTTGTTCAAGCTTTCCATCCGTTTTTGGTATTGTTTCTTTTGGCTACGGCTCATGAAGAACATCATTCCGACCATTAGCGCAAGCATAAATAGCAAGGTTGTACCACTTTGCATACCATTTCTCCTTTTTAAATCATATATGCTCTACTATAGCAAATTTTATAGGGATTTTCAATATGAACCCCTGATTTTCAAAAAATAAGTCGGTAGATGGAGATAGTCTGCTCACTATTCGATCCAGACAGCTGTCCTAGTGATTCCTTTTTTTAGAAAAAGAAAAAACCATAAAAATAGGTTTTTGCTAATCGATTGTGATTCCATATTTTTCATGATTTTTATCATACCATTCAATCAGCAACATGGCTGTTTGGTAGGTAATGTTTTTAATTTTACTGGTTCCTTTTGTCAAGGTAGCTAGACTCATCTTGCTAATATCTGTCTCAGTCGCTACTCTATAACTTGTCACCTTTCCATCCACCATCAATTGAACGACAGCTTCAACTTTCTTATAATCTTTTGTCGAATAAATATCAATTGGATTTTTCATAAAATCATCCTATCCCCTTAAATTCAGTCTTTTATATATTATATAATTTATTTGTTCATTTATAAGGAAATCTTGCTTACAAACGCTTTCTAAGGCATTTTCATACTGTTTTTTGCACCAATTTATGAAAAATCATACCTATTTTTTATCATTTTTCACTTTCTGGGAAAAAAAACGATAAAACTATACCTCATATATTTTTCTTTTGTTGACATAAAAAAGGCTACGAATTTCTTCCTAGCCTTCTTTTTCAACTGATTTTCTCTCGTTTATGGTGCTAGATGTCCCGATTATTCTTCTGAGGTTCCATTCTCTTTAATAACCAATTCTCCATCTTCCATATCTGCCAACAAGTGTTTTGCGTCAAGGTGATCCAAGTGGAAGTCTGTCACCTTATCACGGATTTGTTGTTCAACGACCCGACGGAGTGGACGAACACCCATGACTTCATCGTAACCTTCTTCGGTCATGTATTCTTTAGCTGCATCGGTAACTGTCAAATCAATGTCTTTCTTAGCAAGCGTTTTGTTCACTTCTGCTAACATCAAGTCAACAATCTTAGAAAGATCTTCCTTGCTCAAGTGTGAGAACTCAATAACAGCATTGAAGCGGTTGAGGAATTCTGGACGGAAGAATGGTTTCAAACGATCCATGAGTTCTGGTTTATCCGCATCTTCTGTCAAGTTGGCTTCATAACCAAAGCCAGCGTTTGAAGTAGCGATAATGACCGTATTCTTGAAGTTAACGGTGTTTCCTTGACCATCTGTCAAACGACCATCATCCAAGACTTGAAGGAGTAAAGTGATCACTTGAGGATCCGCCTTTTCAATCTCATCAAGAAGGACGATAGAGTAAGGATTGCGACGAACACGTTCTGTCAAGGTATTGTTGTTATCATCGTAACCAACATAACCAGCAGTGGTACCAATTAATTTAGAAACGGCTGTACGATCACTGTATTCTGACATGTCCAAACGGATGATGGCATCTTTAGTACCGAACATATCAAGGGCCAATTGTTTAGCCAACTCAGTCTTACCGACACCAGTAGGACCTACGAAGAGGAAGCTTCCGATTGGACGGTTGCCTTCGTCAAAGCCTGCACGGTTCCGACGAATCGCTTTTGCAACAGCTTCAACAGCCTTATCTTGACCGATAACTTTCGTTTGCAAACGGTGTCCCATATCTTTCAAGCGTTCGATATCGGTTGCTCCCATTTGAGAAACTGGAATACCCGTCATCCGTTCTACTGATTCAGCCACATCGTTGATTGTTGCTGTTACTTTATGGTCTTCCGTATGGTTAGCAATTTTCTTTTCCAGTTCTTCGATGCGAATCTTAGCATTAAGGGCTGCTTCATAGTCTTCTTTAGCTGCAGCTTCTTCTTGTTTGTTTTTTTCCGCTTGAATTTCGTGCTCAACTGCATGTACATCTGTTACTGGGTGTTGAGCCGCCAAGTGAGCAGCTGTCACGTCGACCAAGTCGATTGCCTTATCAGGCAAGCTACGTTGTGGAATGTATTGAACAGAATAATCAACTGCTGCTTTCAAGACCTCATCTGGCAAGACAACATTGTGGTGTTTTTCATAAAGGTCACGGATCCCTTGGAGAATCTTGAAGGTATCTTCAGCAGAAGGAGCATTGACCTTGACTTCGTTGAAACGACGAGCAAGGGCAGCGTTTTTCAAAATGGTGTTACGGTATTCATCTTGAGTAGTTGCCCCAATCACGGTTAATTCACCACGAGAAAGAGCTGGTTTCAAGATATCCGCAAGACCTTTAGATCCTTGTCCATCTCCTGTGCTACCTGCACCAAGAATTTGGTGGATTTCATCAAAGAAGAGGATGACATTGCCCATCGCTTTGACTTCTTGGATCATATTTTGGATATTTCTTCGAAGCTACCACGGTATTGCGTACCAGCTTCTAGACCAGAAATATCAATCGAGATGATTTCTTTGTTCTTGATAGCTGCTGGAACATCACCGTTCACGATAGCTTGAGCCAATCCTTCTACAACGGCTGTCTTACCAACACCTGCATCCCCGACAAGGACCGGATTGTTCTTGGTACGACGAGACAAGATTTCAGCCGTTTCTTGAATTTCTTTGTTACGTCCAATGACCGGATCCAATTTCCCTTCACGGGCTTCTTCGGTCAAGTTGCGACCCAGTTTCGCAAGGATCCCATCTTGTTTCATCCCTTTGCCTTGTGGCTGTTGCACTTGCTCACTTCCTTCGTTTGGAAGTTGACCCGTTTGACGATAAATAGCGAATTCTTCCGGTGTCACTTCACGACCATTGATCATATAGCGACGGCTTTCAGATCGGAAACCACCCATATTTCCCATTAGTTGATTGAAAAGATCATCCATATTGTTAAAGTTGTTGTTCATATTTGTTACCTCTAATTTACATAATTTTAATACATTTTTGAAAATGAGTAGCCAGATTAGCTACTTTAAGTTTGTTTACATAATTTTATTTTGCTTTTAAATGAATAGCCTCAAGGGCTAGCATCTTCTATTCCTTCTTTTATCAATTAGTTTTCTATATTTTGGAAATAGCATTTCACCATCTCCTTTCCACTATTGATCCTGTAAACTCTTGAGATTTTTCCAACCTCTTTTTGTTTACATAAATTATTATAACCCAGACTGATTTTTTTGTCAACACTTTTTTACATAATTTTTTACATTTTTTTAAAATTTTTTTCCAAAGCAAAAAGAGGCTGGGACAAAAGTCCTAGCCTCTCAATTGTCTTTAAATTGTCGAACAAGACGCAGTAGTTGAGTGAGCTCTACTACGCTGATTTCATCAGCTTTTACAGCCCTACTCAACTGTGCGGAGGTGGGACGACGAAATCGAATTATAACGAATGACCGATTTCTGTCCCACTCTCTTTTCATTTTTATTCTACTGTTACGGATTTAGCAAGGTTCCGTGGTTTGTCCACATCAAGTCCACGGTGAAGGGTTGCAAAGTAAGCGATCAATTGGGTCGGTACCACCATTGAGATTGGTGAGAGGTAAGGGTGGACCGTTGTAAGAACGATATCGTCTGTATCTTTAGCAACATTTTCTTCTGCGATGGTGAGGACCTTAGCGCCACGCGCTGCCACTTCTTGGATATTTCCACGAGTGTGGTTGGCAAGAACTGGGTCTGACAAGAGGGCCAAAACAGGGGTTCCATCTTCAATCAAAGCAATGGTTCCGTGTTTGAGTTCTCCGGCCGCAAAGCCTTCACATTGGATGTAAGAAATCTCTTTGAGCTTGAGACTGGCTTCCATGGCTACATAGTAGTCTTGACCACGTCCGATGTAAAAGGCGTTGCGTGTTGTTTCAAGAAGCTCACGAACCTTATTTTCAATCAATTCTTTTTCTGAAAGAGTCGATTCGATAGACTGAGCGACGATAGACAACTCATGAACCAGATCAAAGGCTTGCGCTTTAGCATTTCCATTTGCTTCACCGACTGCTTTTGCAAGGAAGGCAAGAGCAGCGATTTGTGCTGTATAAGCCTTGGTTGATGCTACGGCAATTTCAGGACCTGCATGAAGCAACATAGTATGGTTAGCTTCACGAGAAAGGGTTGAACCTGGTACGTTTGTCACTGTCAAGCTTGGGATACCCATTTCATTGGCCTTGACCAAAACCTGACGGCTATCCGCTGTTTCACCAGACTGGCTGATAAAGATGAAAGTGGTTTCTGGCTGAGAAGTGGCATCCCATAGCCCCACTCAGAGGAGATACCAAGTTCAACTGGTGTATCTGTCAATTCTTCCAACATCTTCTTAGAAGCAAATCCTGCGTGGTAAGATGTCCCCGCAGCAAGGATGTAGATACGATCTGCCTCTTGAACAGCCTTGATGATGGCTGGATCTACGACTACTTGACCAGCCTCATCTGTGTAGGCTTGGATCAACTTACGCATCACCGTTGGTTGCTCATCAATTTCCTTGAGCATGTAGTAAGGATAAGTTCCCTTACCGATGTCAGACAAGTCAAGTTCAGCAGTGTAGCTAGCACGCTCACGACGATTGCCATCATAGTCTTGTACTTCAACACTATCAGCCTTGACGATAACCAACTCTTGGTCATGAATTTCCATGTACTGGTTGGTTTCACGAATCATTGCCATAGCATCTGAGCAGACCATGTTGTAGCCTTCCCCAAGACCAATCAAGAGTGGTGATTTATTCTTGGCTACATAGATGACATCTGGATTTTCAGAGTCAATCAAGGCAAAGGCATAAGAACCACGGATGATATGAAGAGCTTTTTTGAAGGCTTCAAGTACTGACAAGCCCTCTTCTTCGGCAAATTTCCCAATCAAGTGAACAGCGATTTCTGTATCTGTTTGTCCCTTGAAGTGGTGACCTGCAAGGTATTCTTCCTTGATTTCAAGATAGTTTTCTATCACCCCATTATGCACCAAGACAAAACGTCCTGTCTCAGAGCGATGTGGGTGAGCATTGTCTTCTGTCGGTTTTCCGTGAGTGGCCCAACGAGTATGTCCGATACCAGTTGTCCCCTCAACACCGGCAGTTTTAGCAGACAATTCTGCAATACGACCAACTGCTTTCACCAAATGGCTTTCAGCACCACCTAGGACAAAAATTCCAGCCGAATCATAACCACGGTATTCGAGTTTTTCAAGTCCTTGAATTAAAATATCCGTTGCATTTGTGTTTCCAACAACACCAACAATTCCACACATAATTTTTACGACACAGACAAGCTGTGCTTTCTCCTTCTATAAAAATGAAAGAAAATAGGTATCCATACTTGAGTTCCCTTATTTTCTTAGCCAATTTATAAAATTGGTCTAGTCTGATTTGATAGAAAAATCATCAGCGGAGTCAGTATACAATGCTTTTTCCTGTTTGTCAACCTAAAAAATACTAGAAATTGGTCTAGTTAAGAAAGGGTTAAGAAAAACCTACCAACATGTCGGTTGATAGGGTAGGATGATTGGCTTCATTTAAGATAGTAATTAATTTCAACTAATCTAGATGCCTATCCAATAATTTCATGAGCTTCACTTCATTTTTTTACCTTTTTAATTATAAAATGAACTCCCAGCAAAACAACTATAATAATAGAAATATAGGCAAACATGAACTGATTCGATAGATGTTCACCACTCGCATTCTGCAAGATAATCCCATAAGATTCTTTGTAGTTCGTAATGACCGAAGATGGGGCATCATTAAATACTTGAGCAATTGAATCTTTCATCAAAACTTGTTTTAAGAGTGCATTCACCTGTGTTAGAGGGAACCAGGTCATGACCTGTTGCAAGGTTTCTCCTACGGATCCAATTGAAAGATAAACACCAGAAATGAAGCCGATAAAGGTTCCAACTATTGTACTCAAAGTTGTAAAAGCTGAACTAGTTCGGATAAAAGTCAAAATTGGAAGAATAATAGCCGCAGATAAGATCGTTCCTAATGAGGTAACCCCCAAAATTGATAAGTAATCAGTCATTGAATAATCAAGAAGAGAACTAAAACCATTAAAAATACCAATTGCAAAAACACAAGAGAACATGGTCATAATAATCCCAAATAGAATTGCAAAAACTGCATAGGCTAATTCAACCTTAAAGTTAGATACTGGACTGACTTTAAAGTCCTCACTCAACTTCTTTTCTCTATCTGAAACCATTACGCCAAATGCACCAAGAGTACTTGTCATTGAAATAATAGTTGTTAAACCTGAGATTAACCAATAATTGACCATCTGAATGGTATCCGTAGAGGCGGTATCACTATTCAAAGCCTCCTTGATGGCATCAATCTGAATTTGTCCTAAAAAGACTTGATAAACCAAGATTAAGATGATGACCGATAAGAAGGACATCAAGAAAGCTAATCGATCTCGTGTATAGACTTTCCGATTTCTAGAAATTAATTCAAGCATTCCCCTCTCCTCCTTTAGATTTTAGTAAGTTCAAATAAGCTGCTTCCAAATTGGAGTACTCCACATTAAATGTTTCAATAATTGATTTTCCTTGATTTTCTGAAATAATCTCCATCATCTCTTCAACCGAAACATTCTTAAATACGACTTCTGCCTCAGAAAGGACTTGACACTTATTTACAAATTTAGATACAGATAACGATTTTACTGATTGACCAGGTTTTAAAGTGACATTCAAGTTAGTGGTTGAATGCTTTTCAATAAAATTGGCAATATCTCCTGAATAATACAAATCACCTTCGATTAAAACATTTAAGATATCACAAGCAGCCATCTCTTCCAAATAATGAGTGATAAGAACGACAGTCATATTATCTTTTTTGTTCAACTGATGGATTGCTTCCCATAAATCATGACGAGACTGTGGATCTAAACCAGTTGTCGGCTCATCTAACAGCAGTAAAGACGGTTGTGGTAGTAAAGCTCGGGCAATATCTACTTTTCGTTTTTGTCCTCCTGATAAACTACCATATTTTTTCTTTTTTAGAGTAGCTACATCCAAATATGATTGCAAATCTGTAATACGCGTTTGTACTTGTGATTTTGATAAGCCGTACAAGGATCCACGAGATACTAAGTTTTCCTCTACCGTTAAGTTATCATCTAAACGATTACTTTGAAATACAATACCGATATGTCTGTAAAAATCTTTCGTTGGCAAAGATTTTCCATCCACTTCCCAAAAAATCTTTCCTGAACTTGGCTTGAAATTTTTAATCAACAAATTAAAGAGTGTTGTTTTCCCTGCACCATTCGGTCCAAGAAGTCCATAAAATTTTCCTTCCTCAAGAACTAAATCAATTCCTTTCAAAGCCTCAAAGGAACCATAACTTTTCTTTACATTGTGTAATCTAATTTCCATTTTCTGACACCAACATCCTTCCTGAAGCAACTTCTTTCTTCTGCTCTCAGTATATCCAATTTCTATCATTTAACGTGAGGACATTCATGTCCAAGTCTAACTATCATTTTCACCAACAAAAGAGGCTGGGACTTTTGTCCCAGCCTCTCAACTGTCTTTGGATTGTCGAGCAAGACGCAGTGGTTGAGTGAGCTCTACTACGCTGATTTCATCAGCTTTTACAGCCCTACTCAACTGTGCGGAGGTGGGACAACGAAATCGAATTCTCACCAATTACCGATTTCTGTCCCACTCTCTCAATATTCAGTTTATATTTTTTGAAAGCAACCGACTAAAAGATGAACAATTCTCTATACTTCAGTGTCTGTTAGACCTTTTTTTGCAAGGTCTTCTTTCCATTCTTCTTGCATGTTTCTCTTCACTAAATTCTCAGATAATAAGTCTGCCATCAAGCATACTTTTTGATAATCATTTTTTGCTTTTTCTAGGTCATCTTCTATAAATAAAGCAACTTTCCAATTTAAAGCATAAACAAAAATATTATCCTGAAAATCATTTCTCTTTGTCATAATATCATTTAAGGCTTTGACAATGTCTGGCAACCTGTCGTATATCCCATAATGGGCTAGCACGCCTGCGGCTGAGATAAGAGTATTTTGTAGCATTTCCAACTCTGATAAGGGGAAATAATCTATCGCAAGTATAATCTTCTCCACTAAGTGTATAAATTCTTCTTGATCAAAGACTCCCAAAGCCAAAGAAAGCAGGCGCAATTTAATTATTTCCACATCGTTGAGACTTAACTCTTTTTTCTTCATGGCTTGCCCCAGATACTCATCTAATAACCCTTGATCAAAAGAAGGATTTTTGGATCCAATCATATCAACCGTAGCTTGGGCAACCTGGACAGACAGTTTTTCTTCCTCTGGCAAGTTATCAAAATAATTTTCATAAATGTCCTCAATAATTTCTTCATGCCGATGAAGACGATCTTGATCTCCATAATGGTATAAAGTCCGTAATTGATACTTGAGGTTCAGATATTCAGCTGGCAATTCTAAACTAGTTTGATTCGTTAGCTTGTCTAGGGAAACACCTAGTTGCTCAGCAATATACTTTGCCGTTGCAATCGTTGGTAAAGACTGACCCTTTTCAATTCTCTGGAGTTGGCGCGTCGTTAATATGTCCTCAATACCACAGATTGCTTGTCTACTTAATCCCTTACTTTCACGTAGAGTTTGTACTTTTTTCCCTAATTCTGTTTTAAAATCCATCATACAAGCTCCTTTTCTTCTGATTTCATTATAGCACATATTGAAGTTGAAGGCTTTTTAACCTTTTCCAGCACTAAATGAAAAATCGGAAATGAAGAATGCCGTCAGAAACATCTGCATCTGATGGAGTTCCACACTTCCGAAAATAAAACCAGTCAGTCAACTACTGAAATGAACGGGCATATCGTACTTAGATATCAGAATCCTCAAAAACTTACTCTTCAAATCCATTCTGCTGCCTCAACTCACGGAACCAATGGCCTGATTTCTTCAGGCGTCTTTCTTGAGTGGCTAGGTCTAATTCGACAAGGCCGTAGCGATTTTTATAGCCGTTGAGCCAAGACCAGCAGTCGATAAAGGTCCACATGAGGTAGCCCTTACAGTTGGCTCCTTCTTGAATAGCCCGGTGCAACTCACGCAGGTGATCTTTGACGAAGTCAATCCGGTAGTCATCTTGGATTTCCCCATTTTGACGGAATTTTTCTTCCCCTTCAACTCCCATTCCATTCTCTGTTAGGAGCCACTCGATGTTGCCATAATTTTCTTTGATGTTTTGCGCGATGTCATATAATCCTTGCTCATAGATTTCCCAGCCTCTGTGTGGGTTGATCTTTCTGCCTGGCATGACATAGGGTTCGTAGAATTGCTCAACCAGCATCGGAGACTCTGGGTTTGGCGCATAACGGGGAGCAGAGACCCGCATTGGCTGGTAATAGTTGACCCCTAAGAAGTCAACTGTATGTTCTTTTATCAGCTCTAAGTCACTTGGATCTACTTCTGGCAAGAGATCGCGCTCTCTCAGAATCTCTATCAACTCTGATGGGTAAGTCCCAAGCACAGACGGATCAAGAAAAGACTTGGCTTGGAAGAGTTCAGCGATTCGTGCCGCCTTGACATCTGCTGGATGTTGGCTCCGAGGGTAGGCTGGTGTCAAGTTCAATACCACTCCGATTCGATAGTTTGGATCCACCTCATGGCAGGCCTTGACAGCAAGGCTACTTGCCAACTGGGTATGGTAGGCGACTTTGACTGCTGCAGCGGCGTCAACCTTATGTGGATAATGGGCATCATAAAAATAACCAAACTCTACAGGAACAATGGGCTCATTAAAGGTAATCCACTGATCGACCAAGTCCCCATAGGTTTCAAAGCAGAAGCGAGCGTAGTCGCGATAGGCATAGACCGTCTCCTTGTTCTCCCAACCATCTCCTTGTTCTTGCAAGGCAAAAGGAAGGTCAAAGTGATAAAGATTGACCATCAAATGAATGCCTTTGGATTTGATGCGTTCAAATACTTGGCGGTAAAAAGCCACTCCTACTTGATTGACTTCTCCACGACCCTCAGGGAAAATCCGAGACCATTGGATAGAAGTCCGAAAGGCGGTATGCCCAGTCTCGACTAGAAGCTCAATGTCTTCTTCCCAATTTTCATAAAAGGTCGAAGTTAAGCCAGGTCCTTCTTGGAAACGAAAGCGATGAGGCTCTACTTGATACCAGTAGTCCCAGAGATTGTCCCCCTTGCCATCTCCGGCAAAACGCCCTTCTGTCTGTGGACCAGATGTCGATGTCCCCCATAAAAAATCTTTTGGAAAGTTGATCATATCTTTATCCTCTCTCATTGTCTTCCTCTCTATTATACTCCCTTTCAGCGCTCTTCCTAGAGACTATTTTCAGTCATTTTTACGCAGATTATAGAAAAACACGCTAGCTATCAGAAGAACCGATTTCTAACGTGTTTTGTTTCCATTATAATTGATTGACGACATAATCAAAGAGAGCCTTGTCTCCCTCGCTTATCTGGTAACGCAGTTCTGGATGCCACTGAACCCCTAGAAAGGCTGTCCCGTGGGATGATTGAACCGCTTCGATGATCTGGTCATCTGGACTAAGAGCAATCACTTCTAGGTGAGGGGCTAAATCCTTAATCCCTTGATGGTGGTAGGAATTGATCTGACCAACTTCTCCGAACAAGTCTCGCAAAACGCTCCCCTCAACGGTTTCGATTGAATGACTGGCTTCGCTGGCAGGATTTCCTGCCAGTGGTTGTCGATATCTTGGTAAAGCGTCCCACCCATGGCGACATTGTAAAGTTGCATACCTCGGCAAACCGTAAAGATGGGCTTCTTAGCAGCTACCGCTTCCTTGATCAAAGCCAACTCGAAAAGGTCGCGCTCGAGCAAGTAATCATCGCTGACAATCTCCTTCTCTGCTCCGTAAAACTGAGGAGAGACATGCTGACCACCTGTGATAATCAACTTGTCAATCAAGGAAATATAGTTGCCAGCTGTCGCAGGGTCTCCAATCGGAAGAATCAGAGGGATGCCCCCTGCTTCTTGAACTCCCTGGACAAAACCTGTCGGTGTATAGCTGAGGTGCATCCCTTCTTCTTCACGAAAAGGGCGTTGATTGCTCGTTATCCCAATCACTGGTTTCTTCATCTCTCATTCTCCAATCTCTTCATAGCTAATATAGTTCCTTATTTTATCACACTCTGAAGGTGACTTTCAACTTTTTTCATGATTTTTCAAACAATGAGAGTTTTTCCAGAATTTTTACGAATAATATAGATGAAGAAGCAATTTTCTTCAAAGAAAGGAGAAAAGAGATGAACACAATTTCTATTCATTCTGATGACATACTATCAGATCATGAACTAGCTACTATTCAAGGTGGATTTATCCCAGCTGTAATTGCAGGGGTAGCTACATGGAAAATTGCCACAGCTGCTGTCGGTAGTATCGGACTAGTTTTTGCTGCTGGAGCAGGTCTAGGATATCTAGCCAACCGTCCATAGGTATGAACGATGAAAAAAAGACACCTATTCCACATCATCACGATATCTACTTTACTTTTGTCTAGGATCTTTTTAGCAGTTCTACAAATCCTACACGACCTTCATTATCTCACACTCCCTTTTGAAACTTCCGGAGTGAGTGACTTACTTTCTTGGATTCTTATTATTTGGATCCTGAGCATGGCATATAGAGAACTCAGAAAGGAGAAAAGCAATGAATAATCTACAACTTTTAACCACTGAAGAATTGGAAAACACCCGGGGCGGTGTTGGCCTAGCTGAAATCGTTGCTATTTGACGAGCCTTAACGGCCTCTCCCCCAAATACCAGAAGCTGATTGTCTCCTTGCTCCAAGAACTCAAAACAGCAGGAAAAACGATTGTCATTTCCTCCCACCATTTCGAGCAAATCGCTCCCATTGTGGAACGAGTTCTGCTCTTTTCTGAAGAGCACACCATTACTGGAAGCTACGATCGAGCGGATTGGGAACATCATCCAGATATTCAATAATCGTTTTCGTCATGTTAAAAAGCCTCGGTAGGGTTCTTCCTACCGAAGCTTTTTTGATGAAAGAGATAAGGGTTAATGTCCTTTATGCTTGTCTCTTCGTTTTTGCTGTTTGCGTTCAAATTTCTCTTGTTTGAGCAATTGCTTTTGGACACTAGATTGATGTTTTGAAATCTTTTTCCTTTCCTCATACTGCAACTGCAATAGTTCTTTCGACTTGGAAGAAACTTTTTGTTTTACTTGTTTCCTCACCATTCGCTGTAATCGTTTAGGATTCTTGATTTACATGTTGCTTAACTGTAGTTTCTGGACTAAAAGATAATTGAGTAAACTGAGTCTGTAAAATCTCTAGAATTTCATCATCTTTTGGCTCCTTACCAAATGTCACACGACAAACTTGATAAGTTTCTCGATACACTTGTTCGAACAAACCATGCCAAAATCCATCTTCAAAATAAACTGTCAATCCAATTGAAATTGTTTCCACGACAGCACCTCCTTAAATCTATCCCTAAGAATGGACAACCAAGGAGGAAGGTTACTGATAGGCTTGCCTACGTCTGGACTACCAACCAGAACTGTGTTTTTATCTTAGTTGGAACTATTATAGCATATAGCAATACAAAAATCCTCCAGAGCTGAACTCTGAAGGATTCATTTTTATTTCACAACAATATTTACAAGCTTGTTAGGTACACTAATCACTTTCACGATTTCCTTGCCGTCAATCTCTGCTTTGACTTTGTCGTCAGCCAGAGCGACTTCTTGCAATTCTTCGCGTGAAAGATCTTTAGCGACCATCAATTTCGCACGGACTTTACCTTTGATTTGGACAACGATTTCGATTTCGTCTTCAACCAATTTACTTTCATCCCATGTTGGCCAAGCTACATAAGAGATAGACTCACCTGTTGCAGCAACAGTTTGCCAGAGTTCTTCTGCCAAGTGAGGGGCAAATGGGGCAATCAATTGGATAAAGCCTTTGGCGTAGTCCACATAGAGTTTATCTTCCTTGTTAGCAGCGTTGACAAAGACCATAAGTTGGGCAATAGCTGTGTTGAATTTCATAGATTCGATTTGCTCAGTGACAGACTTAACAGTTTCGTTGTAGACCTTGTCAAGAGCACCATTGTTGTCCGCAACAATTTCCTTGCTTGTAATCAAACGGTAAACACGGTCCAAGAACTTACGGCTTCCTTCCAAGCCTTCTTCTGACCAAGCGATCGAAGCATCGAGTGGTCCCATGAACATTTCATAGACACGAAGGGTATCAGCACCGTATTGTTCCACTACATCGTCTGGGTTAACCACGTTCTTGAGGGATTTAGACATCTTAGCTGGTGCTTGTTCCAATTCTTCTCCTGTTTCCATGTGGAAGAAGGAACCGTCACGTTTTTCAACCTTGTCCGTTGCCACAAGAGCACCACGGTGGTCACGGTAGCTAGTACCTAAGATCATTCCTTGGTTAAAGAGTTTTTGGAATGGTTCTTTAGTTGGAACGACACCGAGGTCATAGAGGAATTTGTGCCAGAAACGAGCGTAAAGCAAGTGAAGAACGGCGTGTTCTGCACCACCCACGTAAATATCGACTGGCAACCATTGTTTGAGGAGGTCCTCATCAGCCAATTTCTCTGTGTTGTGTGGATCGATATAGCGGAGGTAGTACCAACTTGAACCAGCCCATTGTGGCATAGTGTTGGTTTCACGACGACCTTTGACACCATCTTCACGAGTTACTTCAAGCCAGTCTGTCAAGTTAGCTAGTGGACTCTCACCAGTACCTGAAGGGCGGATGTCCTTGGTGACTGGCAAGACAAGTGGCAATTCACTTTCTGGAACGGCTGTTGAAGTCCCATCTTCCCAATGAATGATTGGGATTGGTTCACCCCAGTAACGTTGACGGCTAAAGAGCCAGTCGCGGAGACGGTAAGTCACCTTCTCTTGACCACAGCCTTTTTCTTCCAACCAAGCCACGATTTTAGCAATCGCTTCTTCTTTGTTAAGCCCGTTCAAGAAGTCAGAGTTGACGTGAAGACCATCTTCTGTGTAAGCTGCTTCTTCAACGTTTCCACCTTCCAGTACTTCTACGATTGGAAGACCAAACTGTTTAGCAAATTCCCAGTCACGCTCATCGTGGGCAGGGACGGCCATAACAGCACCTGTTCCGTAGCTAGCGAGAACATAGTCCGCAATCCAGATTGGAATTTCCTTACCGTTAACAGGGTTTACAGCATAAGCTCCAGTCCAAACCCCTGTTTTTTCCTTAGCAAGGTCTGTACGAGCCAAGTCTGATTTAAGGCTAGCTTGGTGTTTGTAGTCAGCCACAGCCTCAGCTTGTTCAGGGCTTGTAATGGTATCTACTAGTTCATGCTCAGGTGCCAAAACAGTGAAGGTCGCACCGAAAAGGGTATCTGGACGTGTCGTAAAGACTGTGAATTCCTTGTCAGTATCTTTCACTTTGAAGGTGACATTGGCACCCGTTGATTTACCGATCCAGTTGCGTTGCATGTCCTTGATAGACTCTGGCCAGTCTAACTCATCCAAGTCATTAAGCAAGCGCTCTGCATAGGCCGTGATTTTAAGCATCCATTGGCGCATTGGTTTACGGACAACTGGATAACCTCCACGCTCAGAAGTTCCATCCGGAAGGACTTCTTCGTTTGCGATAGCTGTTCCGAGTTCCTCCACCCAGTTTACGGGTACTTCGGCTTCATAGGCTAAGCCTTTTTCGTAAAGCTTGGTGAAAATCCATTGCGTCCACTTATAGTAGTTTGGATCTGTTGTGTTGACTTCACGGTCCCAGTCGTAAGAGAAGCCAAGCGCATTGATTTGTCGTTTGAAGTTGGCAATGTTTTCTGCTGTAAAGTCAGCTGGATCATTCCCAGTATCCATGGCATATTGCTCTGCTGGCAAACCAAAGGCATCCCAACCCATAGGGTGAAGGACATTGTAGCCTTGGGCACGTTTGAAACGGCTGAGAATATCTGTCGCTGTGTAGCCCTCTGGGTGTCCTACGTGAAGACCCGCTCCTGAAGGGTAAGGGAACATATCAAGTGCATAAAACTTAGGTTTTGATGCGTCAGTTCCTGTCTTAAAGGTATGATGGTCAGCCCAGTGTTTCTGCCACTTAGGCTCGATTTCTTTATGATTGTAAAAACTCATGCTGTCTCTCCAATTTTCGTGATGCTCCTATTATACCATTTTTAGGGGATTTTTAAAGGTTCTATCCACCAAAAAAGAGGCTGGGACAAAAGTCCTAGCCTCTCAATTGTCTTTGAAGTGTCGAACAAGACGCAGTGGTTGAGTAGACTCTACTACGCTGATTTCATCAGCTTTTACAGCCCTACTCAACTGTGCGGAGGTGGGACGGCGAAATCGAATTCTAACGAATGACCGATTTCTGTCCCACTCTCTTCCCTGTTCAATATACAATCGCTCTTAAAGCTCCTAGTCCTCTACGTGACTTTCTAGTTCTTTTTGAGCTTTCTTATTGGATTCTTCTTTTTCTTTCTTCCATTGTTCACGCGCTTCATCGTACTCCTTGGTTGTCAAGACTTTGTCTTGCAATTCCAAGTACTTGTAGTTGAAGGTTTGACCCTTGTGGCCGGTCCAAGCAAAGGCTGCAGAGTATGGTACAGTCTTACGGACGCCTGGAGAAGCCCCATCTGAATGGATCGGAATCAAGAGGGCACTATCGGTCAACCAAGCTTGAGCCGCAGCATATTTTTCATAACGCTTGTTGACATCTTTTGTTTCATTGTGCGCGTCTTCGATCAGTTGATCGTATTCATCAAAACCAGCTTCTTTAGCAGCTGCGTTATTCGTTCCCGCATCAAATCCAAAGTAGGAATTGGCATTTTCACCATTCTTAGAGTTTGTGATATCTAGGTAAGAAGATGGATCAGTATAGTCTGGTCCCCAACCTAAGTTGTTGTTCAAATCCCAGTCTTGTTGGGAAGCATTTTCAGCAAAGTAGTCACTCGATTAAGATCGTCCTCAGATACCATGTTCAAGTCGATTACGACATTTTCTGCTCCTAGGGTAGATTCGATCGACTGTTTAAAGGATTGAGCTTGCTTGACTCCTTCTGTATAGGTTGATGAAACAGGGAGGTCCAGATGAATTGGGAACTCTACTCCTTGGGCCTGAAGAGCTTCTTTAGCCTTAGCAAACTCTTCCTTGGCCTTGGTTGGATTGTAAAGGGTATCTTTTCCATCTTCGACAGAAACACCTTTCCATTCATCACCATATTCTTCTAAGTTTTTCTCTACAGACTCACCGAAATCTTTGCCATCAATTTGAACAAAGTTTGGAGGAGTGAAGGTGTTGCGGATGACCTTGTCTGCAGATGCTTCCCCATTGGCTTGCGCTACATAAGACTGGCGATTAAACGCAAACATAATGGCTTGACGGAAGTCTTTATTTAAGATTGCTTTCTTAGTTGAGCTCTTTTGGACATCCGTAGTTTTAGTCGTAATCTCATAAGCTTGACGGTCAATATTGAAGGACAAGTTATAAGTAGAGGATCCTTGATCACTGAAGACGATGTCATCTTTGTGTTTCTTCTCTACACTCTTATAGTTAGAACCATTTGGGAAGACACGAGCAATGGTATAGTCTCCGTTATCAAATCCACGGATCAAAGATTCTGAATCCTGTCCATCATAATAGGTCAGCTTAACCTTAGAAATTTTTACATTATCAGCATCCCAATAGGTTGGGTTCTTTTCAAGCGTCACAACAGATTTAGATGTGATGGCTTTGATCAAATAAGGGCCACAATAAGAATACTAGAAGGGTTCGTGCCTTGACCGTAGCCATCTCCCTTAGAATCTAAGAATTCTTTATTGACTGGCATCAAAATGCCCATGGTGGTTTTTGAATTCCAGAAACTTTCTGGTTGGTTCAAGGTGTATTGAACCGTATAGTCATCGACAGCTTTGATACCAACTGTTGAGAAGTCTTTGGTTTTCCCTGAGACATAATCATCCAACCCTTTGATAGATTGTTGGACAAGATAGAGGGCCGAAGATTTCTTGTCCGCTGCGTGCTGAAGCCCCGTCACAAAGTCTTGGGCCTTAACTTCTCCGAATTCTTCCCCTTCAGCGGTCACCCATTTAACCCCTTTACGAAGTTTATAGGTATAAGTCAGACCATCTTTTGAAACAGTCCAATCCTTCGCAAGAGATGGGATTAAGTTGCCGTATTTATCAACTTCTAATAAGCCATCCACAGCATTTCCTGTAAATTCTGAGGTTGACTTCTTGTTAGAGAGTGAATAATCCAAAGTATCCGGATCTTGCGTATAGACATAACTAAAGACCTGGTTGTCTGAACTTGAAGATTTCCCTCCTTGTGAGCAGGCTACCAGTGCGCTTACAGACAAGAGCAGAGCGCCGGTGGCTAAGAGTAGCTTCCCTTTTTTCATATGGATCACCTCTGTATAAAATGTTATTCTTCATATTAAATTATAGCACTTTGTAGAAAAATGTAAACGCTTTTACTGCGAAATTATTCTCTTTCTTCTTTCTTTTTTCACTTTCTTCTATTTCTAGATTTTTTCCGTTTTGATCCCTGGTCTGTATGATATAATGGAATCTATGAATTATGGGAGACATTTACACAAACGACTAAACACAGCCTCTTGTCCCTCCTTATAGGAGTCTTGACATTAGGCCCTATCTCTACTGCCTTTGCGGACGACATCTACCAGCAAGAAGATGTCATGAAAATCGCAGCCGATGCTGGACTGGTATTGGACGATTTTTACAAGCCCAAGGCTGACATCGTCATCGATGCCAATACTGGAGCCATCCTCTATGGGGACAATATCGACACGGTCCGGGACTCAGGAAGCATGGCCAAACTCATGAGTGCTTACGTGGTTTTTCGAGCCCTCAAAGAAGGGAAGATCACGTACGATACCGTGGTTACAGCAACTGCGTCAGACCAAGCCATTTCGGAAAACAATCTGTTAAGTAACTCACCGATTGTAGCTGGCGTAGACTACAAAGTATCTGAATTGATTAAGATGCTCTTTGTTCCCTCTTCCAGCGCGGCTGTGATCATGCTAGCTAATCTTGTCACAGACAACGATCCCGATAAGTTTTTGGATCTAATGAATCAGTACGCGCAAGAAATGGGGATGACAAATACCAAATGGAATAACCCAAACGGGGCGATGATTTCCGTCTTACAGGGCAACTACAATCCGCAGCACCATGACTTGAACGCCAATAATGAGATTACAGCGCGGGACATGTCTATTTTGGCATATCACATCGTGAATGACCTGCCAGAGATGTTGGAATACACCAAGCAAGCTCACACCACCATCATGAAAGGGACCCCCTACGAGCAAAGCTACGATAATTACAACACCTCCCTCGAAGGTGGAAAGTTCTCCCTTAAGGGAACTGATGGACTAAAGACAGGATCCAGCCCAACTGCTGACTACAACTATACCGCAACAACCAAACGGGGTAAACAGCGGATTATCGAAGTCATCCTAGGCGTTGGAAACTACGATGTCGAGATCGCTGAAAGCTACCGCAATCAAATCGGGAATACCTTAGCCGAGAAAATGTTTGCGGATTACCAATACAAAAAAGTGCTCTCTGCAGGTCAACACACGATCGACGGAAAGACCGTAGACTTGAAGCAAGACTTCTATGCAACCGTTAAAAAAGGCACGAAGCCAGCAATTAAACTGGAAGGCAACCGCCTGGTCGTCCAAAACGGCTTGAAGCAGGTTTCTCCAAGTATTAAAGCAGGGATAGCCGTGAGTGAATCTAAAGCAACGAACTCTAGCAGTAAACCTAAGGGACTAGATATCATGTGGCTCTTCTGCTTCTTACCAGCCGGAATTTTATACCTGATCTTTAAACAAACCGATCCAAAAAGAAGAAAATAGAAAAAGAACTCCCATGCCTGTTGGCAATGGGAGTTCTTGTTTTGCGTTCTATATAAATAACCGATCTTTGATTAGCCTAAGGACTTGACATAAGCATCTACTGCTACAATGGCTTGGGCAATATCAGAGGCTTGTACCTTGAATGGCATTTGATGGATGGTTTCTCCTTCGATGGTGGCTTGTTGGCCAACCTTGAGAAGGTCTTCGTAGCTTGCATTTTCAAGATGCATTTCTTTCAGAGTCGTTGGCATGCCAATTTGTTGATAGAAACGAATGTATTTATTCAATTCTTCTTTAGGACGGTTTTCCAAGAACAATTGAACCAAGGTTCCATAAGCAACTTTTTCACCGTGAGTCAAATGGTGAATGTCTCCAGTGAGGGCAGTAAAGCCATTATGGATGGCGTGAGCTGCTGCCAAGCCACCACTTTCAAATCCAATCCCACTGAGAAGGGTATTGGCTTCAATGATGTTTTCAAGAGCAGGCGTTACCACTTTGGCTTCACAAGCAGCCATGGCTTGAAGTCCGTCTGCAAATAAGATTTCTTCACAACGTTGCGCAATCGCGACACCAGCTAAAGTTTGGTGTTTGCCTAGCATGGTTTCCGTTGGCTTGCATCACCGCACGCGCTTCAACCCAAGTCGCTAAGCCATCTGCGATACCAGAAGCGAGCAAACGTTTTGGTGCTTGAGAGATGACTTTGCTATCCACCAAGACCAATTCTGGGTTTTTAGAATAGAAGATATAGCGAGCAAAGGCACCTTCATCCGTGTAGATAACTGACAAGGCTGAAACCGGAGCATCTGTAGAGGCAATGGTCGGAGCAATGACAACTGGTGATTTTAGAAGATCGGCAATGGCTTTTGCACTATCGATGGTCTTTCCTCCGCCAAGTCCGATGACTAAGTCACAGCCATTCTCTTCTGCCAGACTGACCACACGATTGATTTCATTGTCCGACGCTTCACCGTTGAAGAATACTGGCAAGACTGTAAAGCCATACCGAAGGAGATACTTTTCAAAACGTTCCCCTACGATATCATAGACCACTGAATCACAGAGTAAAACAGGATGACTCCCCAGTTCTAAAATTGGTTTTGCATTTTCAAATAAAGCATTTTCCCCTTGAATGTAACGAGATGGACTTGCAAAATTTCTCATACACTCCTCCTTTATCAAATTGTATTCTTATGATGAACGGCTGACCAATCTGCCTCGAAGTCATCTACTGCTTTTGCAATAGAAGGCATTCCAAAAGCTGCTTCAAAGACATCTGCCCCTGCCGTAATTGCTTGTGTTCCTTCTTTAAATGCTCGATTAACTTGAGCCACATTTTTAAAGGAAGCTGCTAGAATTTTGCTTGATGAATGATCACGCTCTATGGCACTCGCTAACTGAGAAATAACCTGAGCTGAATCAATGTTTAAGTTTTCCATACGATTGTAATAAGGTGCTAAATAGTCGGCTCCTGCCTCAATCGCTAACAGCCCTTGAAAAACAGTATAGATTGCTGTTGCAGTAATTTTGTAACCCTCTGCTTTTAACACTTTAATTGCAGCAAGTCCTTCAGGTGTTACTGGGACTTTAATATAGGTGTTTTCATCGCATTGTTCGCGAATTTTAGTCGCATCTTTCAAAATTCCTTCATAATCTTTTGCGACAACTTGAACATGGATGGAAGGAGAGCCCCCAATGATTTCTCGCACCTTATGGATACGATCAAAAAAATCAATGTCCCCTTCTTTTTTAGCAATTGTTGGGTTCGAAGTTACCCCAGCAAGGGGTAACACTCGTGCCCATTTTTTTATCTCATCTAAATTTAAAGTATCAAGCATAAATTCCATATACATACCTCTTTACTATAGAGTATGCTCTGTCCGTCCAATAATATCATCTTGTGTAGCTCTTGATAGTACATTGAAGAAAGCTGAGTAGCCTGCAACACGTACAATTAAGTCACGGTGTTTTTCCGGATGTTTTTGAGCATCTAACAACGTTTCTCTAGAAACCACATTGTATTGAATATGGTATCCATGTAGACGATTAAAGAACGTACGGAGTAAAGCAATAAGTTTTAATTTATCTTCTTCTTTGGCTAAAGTTTGTGGGTTTACTTTTTGGTTCAGTAAAACACCACCAACAATTTCATCTGTTGGCAATTTAGAAACAGATTTAGAACAGATGTTGGGCCATGTTGGTCCATATTGTGGGATGGAGAGCATCCTTCTGCTAGTGGAGTTCCAGCATTACGACCGTCCGGAGTAGCTAATGTTCCACGACCTTGTCCTACATTGGCTGAAATAGAAGATGTACCTGAGTAACGGATACCACCGATTGGCCCACGTCCATAGCGAGTATTTGGATATTTAGCAATTTCATCCACATAAATATCGTATGCTTCTCGAACTAAGCTGTCTGCATAGTCATCATCGTTTCCATACTTCGGCGCATCATGGATAAGCATCTCTTGGATTTCTTTTCCACGTTCGCCCTCGTAATCGGTTTCCAGAGCATGCCATAGCTCTTGTGGCGTTAAGCGTCCTTCTTCGAATACCAGTTTCTTGATTGCTGCAAGTGAATCGGATAAGTTTGCAATACCCACTTGTAGACCAGAAATATAATCGTAGACAGCTCCACCTTCTTTTAGGTGTTTTCCACGTCCAATACAGTCATCTGTCAAAGCTGAACAGAGGATATCTGGCACTTCTCTTTCAAGAGATAGGTCGATCGAGTTTTCTACGATCACACTCATGCGGGTTAAGTGACGCAAAGTCTTGTCCCAAGCAGTCTGCAATTCATCGAAGCTCTTCATATCTTTAAAATGGCCGAAGCTTGGTGCAAAGCGCTTGCCAGAAGCAGGATCGATTCCATCATTCATCGTGATGAGCAAAACTTTAGGGAAGTTCATATAACTCATACCTGTACAGCGATAGCCCCATTTACCTGGAACAGCTGTTTCTACACAACCAATTGCACTGTAATCATAAGCATCTTCTTCAAGAACACCTTTTGAAATAAAGGATGGAATAATGATCTCATCATTATTGAAAGCAGGCATACCGAATCCGAGCTTCATAACTTCAATACATTCGTTCATGAAGCGGGCATCCAAACCAGCATGGTAACGAACAGTTAAGTTTGGTTGAGGAAGGTGAGTTTGAGCAACAGACTTCAACACTAAATAAGACAATGGGTTAACGGCATCTTTCTTATCACGCGTTTGACCACCAATCGTAACGTTTTGATATAGCGGACTACCTGCAGATGAGAAGGTATGTGCTTGACTACGTACTTTGTTAATTGTAATAGTCTTAATCCAAAGGTTGGTCAAGCGTTCAACAATACTCTCTTCAGTTTCCCGTCCACTTTCCAAATCAGCTTTAACGTATGGATACATATATTGGTCAAAACGGCCATATGAAAGTGAGTGTCCATTTGATTCAATCTGAAGAATACATTGGATAAACCAAACGGACTGAACAGCCTCTGCAAATGTACTTGCAGGCTCGTATGGAACTTTTGAGCAAATCTCTGCAATTTCAAGCAATTCCTTCTTACGTTCAGGAGTTGCTGTTTCAGCAAGTTGTTTAGCAAGTTCCACAAATCGTTGAGCATAGGTCTTAACAGCATCAACTACGATAAAGATAGAATCGTAAAAATGGTACTTATCAATGCTAGCTGGATCCGTTAGATCTAGTGCTGCTTTAGCTTGGCGAGCTCTTTCTTCAAACCTTTCAAGCCATATTGCAATAATTTTTGATAATTGACTGCTAAGTGGGCATCTCCTGAATTCATCTTCCCTTCCATACCGAAGAATCCTGTTTCCATATAGACAGATACTTCTTCAGGTAGAAGAGCTCCAGCTCTTGCACGTAAGTTATTATTTTCCCAGAACGGTGCGATACTACGGAGTCGCTCTTTTCGTTTCTTCCGTAATATAGAAGACGTCACCATCCCGCTTTTCAAAAAGATCCAATTCCTTCAGAACGAACTCTAAAGTATATTCTGGGAAGATCGGAGCATCTTTATTAGAGGATGCCTGATTTCCAGCAATCATGGATTCATCCTCAATATAGATTGTCATATTTTCAAGAATCTCTTTCAACATATAGGCACGTTTAAGAACATTTGGTTGTTCCTTATAACGATCATATGCCTTAGTTGCAAGAACGGCACGTTCAGCGTCGATATAAGGCTTCTTGTTTAAGACATCTTCACGATACTTATTCATGCGTTCAGTGAGGCTTCCAAAATATTCTGTTTTAATGCTTGTACTTGCTACTTCTACTTGTTTCATTTTTTCAAAACCTTTCTTTTGAAATTATTTTGTTTTCTTTCGTAACTATAGTAGCATTAAATTTTACGAATTTCAATGAATTATGGATAATACCTATAAATTCTATTCTAGTCGCACATCTGTGCATTCCTAATAAACGCACTATTTTTCAGCTTGTAATTCGTTGTTATAGGCAAGATTATCTTGGAATTTGAAGAATGGGAAATATACGACAGTCGAGGTTGCAAGAACCAGCACTTGAACGAAAGCACCTTGCCAACCTCCAACCATAAATCCAGAAATAATGGCTGGTGTACTCCAAGGAAGGGTCACACCTGAGAATGGATGCATGAACCCAATAGCAATTGAAGTATAAACAATTATCGCTGCTAAAATTGGAACGATAATAAATGGAAGGAACATCACTGGGTTCATTACAATTGGGAAGCCAAATACGACGGGTTCATTAACATTGAAGATTGCAGGAAAAGCTGCAACTTTCCCAAGTGCCTTATATTGTTTTGACTTAGCAGCAAATAACATAGCAATAACCAAACCAAAGGTTATACCTGATCCAGACAAAATAAGGAAACTATCTAGGAATTGTTGGGTTACAATGTGGGCACCATTTTCAACGGATAGCTTCCCAGCTGCCAACATTGATTTATTGGCATCCAGGTTAGAAAGTAGTAAGGCTGTTACTACACCATTGACAACTGATTGTCCGTGCACACCAAACCACCACAAGAACGAAATAAAGAAGGCAATTCCAATCGCTCCATAAAGGGATCCTGTTAGACCTTGTAAAGGAACCTGAATGACATCATAAATCATTTCAATGAAGGTACCGCCACTTGTCACTACTTTGATACGATATAGACAATCATTGATAGTAAGAAAATCACGAAAGCAGGAATCATCGCTTCAAATTGTTTGGCAATGGCTTGAGGTACTTGTTCTGGCATTTTAATAACAATGTGTCTTTGGATAAACACAGTATAAATCGCACCAACTACCAGACCAATAATAATAGCACCGATAATCCCTTGACCACCAAACCATACTTTTGCAATGGCATCGCCAATCGGTTCTCCCTTAGCTGGTACATAAGAAGATTTTAACAAGATAAAGAATGAAGATAGGGACAGAACTCCCGCTGGCAAAGGTTCTACTCCACTGTTTTTAGCATATGAATAACCAATGGAGAAGCAAGAAATTAATCCCATGATGGCGAATGTTCCTGAATAAACCTGCATAAATGGCTCTGTCCATGTATCACCAAATACACTAGCAATAGCCTGATTAAGACCTTCAAATGGTAATTGCCCAATAATCAGAAACAAACTACCAACTACCGTTAATGGAAGGATCGCCAACATCCCATCTTTAAGAGCAATAATTCCTTTCATGTTTACAAAACGCATGATTGGAGCGATAATTTTCTGAGAATTAAAATTAGACATGGGAAGCCTCCTTATTTTTCTCCTAGCAATTCTAGAGCTAGATTTAGTACTTTCTTACCATCCAACATCCCATAATCTGCCATAGGGATGACAGCAATAGGAATATGGTTTGCCTCACAAATCGCTTTTTGATTTATCCAAAGTATAAGCTACTTGAGGGCCCAACAATGCAACATCGATTTCTGGGGCAAAATCTGCTAATTTCGCTTGAGAATAGGCATCGATTTCAGCATCAATCCCTAATTCCTTAGCCGCCACCTTCATATTATTTACCAACATTCCTGTTGAAAAATCCTGCTGCACAAAAACAATCCAATTTTCATCTTCTTTTCCTCCTTATTGTTTCGCTGAAAGTTCTTTACGTAAGTCAATCATTTCTTTAATCAAGTTAATCTCTGTGATTGAAGTCATTAAGTGATCTTGTGAGTGCACAAACAGAGCTGTAATATCTGTCTTTGTCCCACCTGCTTCCTGGGCTAAAAATTGTGTTTGCAGGTTATGCGCTTCTAGCAATGCTGCATCTGCTTTTGCAATTTCGCCTTCAGAAGATGTAAAATCGCCCTCCTTAGCATATGATAAAGCTTGGTAAATATGCTGTTTAGCATCACCCGCATTTAAAATCAATCCCATAATAATTTGGTCTGCAACAATTATTTCCATGTGCACTACACTCCTTTGTCAATCTACTGAAAGCGCTTTTTCTATTGTCAATATACCATTTATATTTTTGCCGGTCAATAAAATCGCAACATTTGATTGTTGTTTTTATTTTTTGCACATTTGTGCTATACAGCTCAAAAAAATAAGGACCGCATTTCTGCTGTCCTATTTTTTAGTAAATTGCTGATCACCATCTAATTCTAAAACTTTTAAGATCGTCGCTTCATCTGTGACTAAATGATTGATATAGTTGGCTTTCAAAACCGATAAAATAGCTTTTGCTTTCTGATCACCGTAGGCTAAAGAGATGGTGTTTGGTACCTTTCTCAATTCCTCCAATGTGATAGATATTGTTCTTTCCTGTAATTCAGGATAAACGGGGACACCTTCTTGATCAAAGAAACGACAGCATACTTCTCCTACAGCATGTTCTGACTCCAATTTCCTAAATCATTTGATGTCAGCATATCAAACCACTGAGGATTCTTGCTATCTGCATAGCCACCAATCCCCACAGCCGCAACATCCAAACAACGCCAACTAGCTTTCAAATCCTCAAAATACTTAGAAGATAAGATACCTTCCGTCACCTCAGAATTTTCTTGAATGACACTCGCGTTTATAAAATGACATTCCCCATGAAATTTACTCGCCATACTGTAGATTAGTGTATTGACATGGTAGCGGGCATGGATATGACTTGGACCTCCAGCTAGGGGATAAAATTGAACACCATCCAAACGCTTCGTTCCAACTTGTTCTACCATTAATCTGAGAGACTTGCCCCATGAAAATCCGACTGTCATTCCATCTTCAATCAAATTACGAAGCATGACCGCACTTGCTTGCGCCAGTCGCTTTTCAAGGCTTTCTCGAGGCTCATCAACTAGATTCGGTATAATCTCGATAGCTTTTAAGCCATATTTTTGTTTGATATAATTTTCTAAATGGAAGAGGCGAGTATCAAAGTTTTCGATTTCAATTTTTACAACTCCCTCTTTTTTAGCCTCTGCTAGCATTCTGCTGACAGTTGTACGGTAGATTCCAGTTTCTGCTGCGATTTGCGATTGACTTTTGTCTTCAACATAGTATAGATAGGCTAATTTAGCAAGTAACTTTTTCCGTTCATCTTTCAATTGGCTTCTCCTTCTTATACTAAAGTTAAAATCGTTTGCGAATCCTCAAGTTTTTCTTTCGCTTCTTGAGATATATTCTTATCTGTTATGACTCTCGAAACTTGTGAAAGTGCAAATCGTCTGACGGTTCCACATTTCCCAAATTTACTTGAATCTGTTAAGACAATCACTTCCTTAGAAACATCGGACATAGCTTGAACAACTTCACTTCTCATCATATCTTTCCCAGTAAAGCCAAGTTCATCATCATATCCGTCAACCCCTACAAAAGCAAAGGGAACTCTAAACGAGCGGATTAATTCTTTCAAAAGCGGACCTACAGTCACTCTCGATTCTTTTTGAAATTCACCACCAAGTAGGATGATTTTACAAGAATCATATTCCTGAATATAATCTGCAATAAAATAAGAATTTGTCACAATCTTGACATTCTTTTTTGTTTGGCAAATTTCTTCCGCTAGCAAGGCACAAGTAGAGCCCGATTCAATCAAAACCGTGTCGTTATCCTTAATTAATTTAGCAGCTTCCCTGGCTATTCTTTTCTTGGTATCATATTGAAAGGACAATCGAACATTGATATCATCTCCACTATTTAAAACAGCATAGCCGTGTTCTCTATGCAATAATCCTTTGGATTCTAGCTTGTCCAAATCCTTTCGAATGGTCACTTTAGAGACTTGTAATTTCTCAGACAAGCTATTAACATCAATCTTTTCAAATTCCGATACTAATTTCAATATTTCATCTAAACGTTGCATTGTTTTTACCTCTTCTCTATTTTAGCAAATTTTCGAGTGAATTCAAAACAAAATAAACTTTCGTTCGTAATTGAATTAGTTTCTTAAATAATGTATAATGGACTTACTAGATTGATAGGAGAGCAAAAATATGGAACAAAATCGTGGCATAATCTTTAATATCCAACACTTTAGTATCCATGATGGCCCTGGAATCCGAACTACTGTATTTCTAAAAGGATGTCCCCTACGTTGTCCATGGTGCTCCAATCCTGAATCCCAGCGTGCAAATCCTGAAAAAATGTTGGATGCTGTTACTAAAAAGGAAACCATCACAGGAGAAGAAAAAACAGTTACAGAAATCATAGATGATGTCTTAAAAGACGTTGACTTCTACGAAGAATCTGGTGGTGGCCTTACCCTGTCTGGTGGAGAAATCTTCGCTCAATTTGAATTTGCCAAAGCAATCTTAAAAGCTGCGAAAGAAGTTGGACTTCATACTGCAATCGAAACGACAGCTTTTGTTGAACATGAGAAATTTGTCGATCTCATTCAGTATGTTGATTTTATTTATACAGACCTTAAACATTACAATACACTTAAACATAAGAAGGTTGTCGGAGTCAACAATCATCTGATTATTAAAAATATTCATTATGCCTTTGCTCAAAACAAAACAATCGTTTTACGTATTCCAGTCATTCCTAATTTCAATGACTCTTTAACTGATGCTGAAGAATTTGCTTCCCTTTTTAATTCTCTCAACATCGATGAAGTACAACTGCTCCCATTTCACCAGTTTGGAGAAAACAAATACAAGCTTTTAGGACGTCGCTATGAAATGGAAGGAATAAAAGCCCTGCATCCAGAAGATTTATATGACTACCAGCAAGTTTTTTTAGATCATGACATTCACTGTTATTTCTAATCCACTCAAAAATTCCCAAAGCTAGTTTCAATTTACTGAAACTTGGCTTTGGGGATTTCTTATTCTTTCACGAGCGTTAGTAAAATCAATAAACCACTCAACTGAAGTCGAGACTACTTCCTTTGGAAAAAAGATAAATCAATTGGCATTCAGGGAATGCGGCATTGATTTCCTATTTTTCTGCAGGAAGTTTCGGTAAACCGAATCGTCTCTCCTATCTTAGTTTACCAAATAATCACACGGTCTTCTGGTGCGCGCCCACATGCCGTCGCCTTCTTTGACATCAAAGGTTTCAAAGAATTCGTCAAAGTTTGGTAATTGGACATTGGTGCGGAGTTTTCCTGGTGCGTGGACATCGACACTTGCGAGGAGTTGCATGTACTCTGTTCGGGCTTTCATGCGCCAGATGCGAGCAAAGTTGGTGAAGAATTCTTCTGCTGAGAAATCTTCCTCTTTCTTAGCGGCTTCAAGAGCTGCAGCGATACCACCGAGGTCTGCTACGTTTTCAGAAACGGTCAATTTCCCGTTGATCTTGGCACCGTATGAGTCTTGTCCTTCAAACTGATCGATGACTTTTTGAGTACGAGCGGTAAAGGCTTCGTAATCTTCTGGCTTCCACCAGTCTTTCAAGCTACCGTGCTCGTCAAAGGAGGCTCCATTGGTGTCAAAGGCGTGGGAGATTTCATGGGCAATGACCGCACCGATTCCGCCGTAGTTGGCTGATGATGATTGGTGAAGGTCATAGAAAGGTGCTTGTAAAATCGCTGCTGGGAAGACGATTTGGTTTTGTTGCGGATCATAGTAAGCATTGACCATATTAGCTGGCATGTGCCATTCGCTCCGATCGACTGGTTGGTTCCACTTGCTCCAAGTATGGGCAATGGAAATTTCATAGAGAGCTTGAGCATTTCCACCAAGGTCTTGCTCTCGTCGATAATCTTTTTGGCGTATGTTTCTGGTAATTTTTCAGGGTAGCCAATATGCGGTGTAATGACATTGAGTTTGACAATGGCTTTTTCACGAGTTTCAGGAGCGAGCCAGTCTGCTTTTTCTAAGCGCTCCTTGTAGACGTCAATCATGGTCGCTACTTTATGCTCTACGTCTGCTTTTGCTTCTGGTGAGAATTTTTCGCCCGCATACCAAAGGCCAAGTGCTTGGCTATAAGGTCCTTCTGCCAAAGCCAAAGCGGCTTTTTCTTTCGGACGAGCTTCTGGAATCCCCGTGATGATCCGTCCATATTCACCAGACAGGACACGGATTTCTTCGGTCAAGAAAGATGTCCAATCTAAGGCTGCACCGAGTTTCAATTTGGCATGAATGGTTTCCCAGTTGGCTGCCGAGTAGTATTTTGGAGCGAATTCCTTCCAGAAACGCTCTTCCGGCACGATGATTTTATCTGGTGTTTGTCCGATCACTTCTGTAAAGAAGGCATCGAGTGGCAATTCTGGAACCAAGGCCTTGAAATCTGCCCACTCATAAGGATGGTAGAGTTTGTTGTACTCTGATCTTTCTTCATTTGACAAGACATATTTGGCTAATTCTGCGTCCGCTGCAATGACCTTATCCAGGATATCCTTGATTTCTTCCTCTGAGAATTCAAATTTAGGTAAGAGTTTTTCCATCATTTGGCGCCAGATAGCCAGCAATTCTGGACCCTTTTCGTTGCCTTCTTCATAGTAGGTCGTATCTGGCAAGATGAGAGCAAGAGACTCTCCCCACAAGACATTCATTTGAGCATTCATAAAGTCTGGTGATACGCTAAATGGCAAGAGATTTGGTTTGCCAGCTAGTTCATAGATGCCTAACTTGCTGGTATAGTCTTCAAAAGAAGACAGAGCCTTAATTTCATTGATCAAGGGCATGACTGGTGCTACACCAGCTACTTCTCGCGCATCAAAATCTGCCACCATTTTGTGGTATTTGACAAAGTTTTGGAGAATGCTGTCTTCGGGCAGCTCTTCTCCCCGTTGCCATTTTCCGGTAATATCCAACATCAAGTTTTCGATATCTTGGATCAAGTCCATAAAACCACCAGTTGACGGTTTGTCATCAGGAATAACAGCTGTCTCAGCCCATTCCCCATTGACGTAATCATAAAAATCATCTTGTAAACGTACCATGATCTTCTCACTTTCATTCTTTTCTATTAACCTTATCAAAAATAGGTCTATTTTTCAATGATTACAAAAGATTTAATCTAAATTATTTTTAAAAAAATTAACTTGACTTAATTTTTTTTCATTCATGTATATTAATGGTAAAGGAGCAAAAATCATGATTCAAATTGAACATCTAAGTGTTGCTTACCAGCAAACACTGGCCTTGGAGGATCTTTCCCTCACCATCCAGGGTCCAACCATCCTAGGCATTCTTGGACCCAACGGAGCTGGAAAATCAACCCTGATCAAGGCCATGCTAGGACTTCTCCCTCATTCGGGAAAGGTCCAGCTCGATCAAAAAGACCTCGGCCAAGTTCTTCAACGAGTGGCCTACGTCGAACAGAAATCCGCTATTGATTTCCACTTCCCCATCACGGTGCGGGAGTGTGTCTCGCTGGGGCTCTATCCCCATCTTTCTATCTTCAAGAGAAAAAGCAAAGAGGATCTCCAAAAAGTAGAAAATGCCTTGAAACTTGTCAATCTTCTTGATCTAGCAGATCGCCAGATCGGCCAGCTTTCAGGAGGGCAATTCCAACGGGTGCTAATCGCCCGCTGCTTGGTTCAAGAAGCAGAGGTCATCTTCTTGGATGAGCCCTTTGCTGGGATTGACTCCGTTAGCGAAGACATCATCATGCAGACACTCCAAACCTTGAAAAAGGAAGGCAAGACCATCCTGATTGTCCATCACGATCTGAGCAAGGTCCCAGCTTATTTTGACCAGATCCTGCTCCTTCATCGCAAACTGATTGCTTTTGGGAAAACAGAAGAAACCTTTACCAAAGAGAATCTTCACGCAGCCTACGGCCATGAACTTTTTATAGGAGGTGAAATCAGATGATTGCAGAATTTATCGATGGATTACAACAATTTCATTTCCTCCAAAACGCTCTCATTACAGCTATTGCCATCGGGATCGTCGCTGGTGCAGTCGGATGTTTCATCATTTTGCGAGGCATGTCTCTCATGGGAGATGCCATCTCACACGCGGTCCTTCCAGGTGTGGCCCTTTCCTTTATCCTGGGCATCAATTTCTTTATTGGCGCCATTACCTTCGGGCTTTTAGCTTCCATCCTCATCACCTATATCAAGAGCAACTCCATCATCAAGAGCGACACGGCGATTGGGATTACCTTTTCTTCTTTCCTCGCCTTAGGAGTCATTCTGATCGGAATCGCTAAAAGTTCCACCGACCTCTTCCACATCCTCTTTGGGAATATCTTGGCCGTGCAAGACCAGGATATGTGGATGACTATCGGTATTGGGGTGGCGGTCTTGCTGGTGATTTGCCTGCTCTTTCGACCCTTACTGCTCACATCTTTTGACCCCGTTCTGGCTCAGTCCATGGGTGTCCGGGTTAAGGTCTATCACTACCTTCTCATGGTGCTCTTGACCTTGGTTTCTGTCACTGCTATGCAGAGTGTCGGGACCATTCTCATCGTCGCCATGCTCATCACACCCGCTGCGACGGCCTATCTCTATGCCAACAGCCTCTGGTCCATGATGCTCCTTTCATCCGGATTAGGTGCTCTGGCCTCCATCCTGGGACTCTTTATTGGCTATAGCTTCAACATCGCCGTCGGGTCTTGTATCGTCCTCACTTCTGCCATCTTCTTTCTCATCAGCTTCTTTATCGCTCCTAAGCAGAGAAAGAATAAGCACGCTCTTTCACCTCATTAAAGGAGAAACACATGAAAAAAATCACTTCTGTCCTCGCCCTCTTTGTGGCGCTCTTATTCTGCCTTATGGCCTGTAGCAAAGGCTCTTCTTCCAAGTCTTCATCTGATAAATTGAAGGTGGTTACCACCAACTCCATCCTCGCAGATATCACCAAAAATATCGCGGGGGATAAAATCGAGCTCCATAGTATTGTCCCTGTCGGCCAAGATCCCCACGAATATGAACCACTCCCAGAAGATGTCAAAAAAACTTCACAAGCAGACCTGATCTTCTACAACGGGATCAACCTCGAAACGGGTGGCAATGCTTGGTTTACCAAGTTGGTCAAAAATGCCAATAAAGTAGAAAACAAGGATTATTTCGCAGTGAGCGAGGGAGTCGATGTCATCTACCTAGAAGGTCAAAACCAAGCTGGAAAAGAAGACCCTCACGCTTGGCTCAATCTCGAAAACGGGATTATCTATGCTAAAAACATTGCTAAACAATTGATCGCCAAAGATCCAAAAAATAAGGACTTCTACGAAAAAAATCTAGCAGCCTACACTGAAAAACTCAACAAGCTAGACCAAGAAGCCAAGCAAGCATTCAATAACATCCCAGCAGACAAGAAGATGATCGTGACCAGTGAGGGTTGCTTCAAGTACTTCTCCAAAGCCTATGGCGTCCCATCTGCCTATATCTGGGAAATCAACACTGAAGAAGAAGGGACACCCGAACAAATCAAAACGCTGGTAGAGAAATTGCGTCAAACCAAGGTACCGTCCCTCTTTGTCGAATCCAGTGTCGATGAACGTCCTATGAAAACTGTGTCTAAAGATACCAATATCCCAATCTTTTCAAAAATCTTTACTGACTCAATTGCCAAAGAAGGCGAAGAAGGCGACAGCTACTACAGCATGATGAAATGGAATTTGGAGAAAATCGCAGAAGGTTTGAACAAATAAGGTTCCAATCTGATTAGATTCTCAAACAAATCAGTGGCTCTTCCCCCTTCATTGATGTACAATGAAAAGAAAAAAGGAGTCTTTGCTATGACAACATTTTTAGGAAACCCTGTTACCTTTACCGGATCTCAACTTCAAGTTGGCGATACTGCTCATGACTTTTCACTGACTACACCAAACTTGGAGAAAAAATCTTTGGCTGATTTTGCTGGGAAGAAAAAAGTCCTCAGTGTGATCCCATCTATTGACACAGGGATCTGTTCTACTCAAACACGTCACTTCAACCAGGCCCTCTCTGACATGGAGGACACTGTGGTCTTGACAGTTTCCGTCGACCTTCCGTTCGCCCAAGGCAAATGGTGTGCTGCTGAAGGGATCGAAAATGCCATCATGCTCTCAGACTACTTCGACCATTCCTTCGGAAAGCCTATGGCCTCTTGATCAATGAATGGCATTTGCTCGCACGCGCTGTCTTGGTCCTAGATGCGGACAACAAGGTCACTTACGTCGAATACCTAGACAACATCAACAGCGAACCCAATTACGACGCGGCAATCGAAGCCGTCAAAGCACTTGGATAAAGTAAAAAGAGGTCTAGGACCTCTTTTTACTTTATCTACAAAATCTGTTCAGAGACTTTCCTTAGGTGAGTTTCTAAGAGGCCTTTTTCTTCAATCCGAAAGAGGACTACTATAAAATCCGATGGAGCCCATTCTTGAGTAAAAGTCGCCAGCGTAAGCGTGGGATGCCTCTGAGGAAACTCCGCACGCGCTTTGCTACTTGTTGCTTATAGCTCTTGCCTCCTTGTGCAAAGGTTCCCTTCCGACTCCAGTAGCCTTCAATACTGCGATCATTCTTCGGAGCTAGATAGCGAACACCTTGCTGATAGAGAACCTTCTTGCGAAAAGCTGGATCCCACGGTTTAACGGGATCGATATCCAAGTCCTTATGGGTATGGCCTTTGGCTAAGCCATAGTTGAAACTGGCTCCATTGACAATGCCATTTTCAGAAATCTGATACGGATCCACTTCGTTGAGAAACTGGCCACCCTGATCCAGGATATACTCTGTATGAAAGTTGAGCAATACCTTAAAATTCAACTGGGCCTGAGCACGAGATGGGAAAGCAAGTTGGCCATCTTGATCCACATAGACCTTATTATGGAGACGAGCTGCTGCATAAGCATCGATTTTGATCCCTTTTGTCTCCTGCAAGTAAGCTTGTAGCGCCTCTTCATCAGTCTGCCCCGCTCTGGCATAATGCTCCCGAATCCACTGGGCCTGGTAGGCAGAGAGCAGATAGCGAAACTGGTGAACCTGTCGTTTTAAGAGCTGATCTCCTGCTTTGCTGGCTAATGGATCCTGAGCAAATGCTACTTGAACCACTCTTGAAAAAGAGGACCAAAAAGACGAATGAGGCGGGCAATCTGGCCAGAACCGCTTCAGTAAGAAGGCAGTCTCCTCACAGGTTCCCGATAAATCCCGTGGCATGAGACAGAGGTGCATGACCCCTCTTAAGAGGGCCTGGGCACGGCCTTCCGTCAACCCTTGCAGTTCTCTCTGCCACATCTCTTGGAAAAGAGGACTGGCAAAGACGAAGACAGAGCGGTAAGAGTCTTGCCTTGTTGCTTCATCTTCGCAAGACTGCAGTTGTTTTTCTAAGTAGCTGAGACCTCTGGTCGTCCAGCCCAGTTTTTCCAATTCCTGTCGCTGCATTTGCACCCTCCTTTCCACATTGTTCTCGGTTTATGCTTCTATACTATCATCTTTCTCCCTCCCAGACAATTCCTATCCACTGGCCAAGCCATTTCGCGCTTTTTTTGATATACTAGAAGAAGCGAAGAAAAGAGGACCCTATGACACCAAATAAAGAAGATTACCTCAAGTGCATCTATGAAATCGGCACGCAACATGAAAAAATTAGTAACAAAGAGATTGCGGGCCCGGATGCAGGTTTCGCCTCCAGCCGTGACTGAGATGGTCAAACGCATGATCTCGGAGAATCTCCTCATCAAGGACAAGACCCACGGCTATCTGCTAACCAAGCTCGGCCTCCAAACGGTTTCCGATCTCTTTCGCAAGCACCGCTTGATTGAAGTGTTCTTGCTCAAAAAACTGGGCTATACGACTGAAGAAGTCCATGAAGAGGCTGAAGTGCTCGAACATACTGTCTCCGACCGCTTTATCGATAAACTTGACCAGATGTTAGACACTCCCAAAACCTGCCCCCATGGAGGAACCATTCCACCCAAAGGAAAACTTCTCATCGAGGCTTACCAGGACCGTTTGAGTGATGTCAGCGAACCGGGAACCTATCGTTTGCGAAGAGTCCAGGATAGCTTTGAATTGCTGAATTTTTTAGACCAGATCCAGCTGACCATTGGAGATGTCATTCTCTTCAAAGGCTATGATGATTACACCGGCCTCTATCAGCTCCAGATCAAAGACCAAGACATCCAGATCAATCATCTGATTGCCCAACAACTTTACATAGAAAAACATGCCCTTTAATCAAGGGCATGTTTTTTTCCTTCTATGGATTTTTCGTATCGAGGATGATGGTCACCGGACCATCATTAATAAGTTCGATTGCCATATCTGCAGCGAAGATCCCTCGTTTGACAGGGACTTCCTTTTCTAACAAATCATTGAAATCATCGTAGAGCTGGCTGGCCATCTCTGGATTGGCTGCCCCAATAAAGGCTGGACGATTGCCTTTTTTTGTCTGGGCAAAGAGGGTAAACTGCGAAACAGAGAGGATCTCCCCTTGAATATCCTTGACAGATAAGTTCATCTTCCCTTCTTCATCCGAGAAGATCCGCATTTGCGTGAGCTTGCGCACCGCATACTCCAAATCCTTCTGGTCATCCTCAGGCCCCACTCCCACTAAGAGCAGAAGTCCTTCTTGAATCTGACTATAGACTTGACCATCAATAGAAACTGAGGCCCTTTTGACCCGTTGAATCACTAATTTCATCTTATTATCCTATTTTAACAATCTATTGAGCATTCACTGCTACCTTCAAAGAAAATCGACATCAGGCAAGACGGTGAGATACAGGCACACTATCTGAAAAGTAAAGGCTGTTCAAGTGCTTTAGAGCAAGGCAGTGAGACGCAGGCATAACTGTAGTTAGGCCAGTCGAAACTAACGCAGTATGAAGTCGATTTTCGCAGAAGATTAGCCGTTGGTACGCTTAACAGAGTACACCTCCGGCACACTCTTAATCTTATCCACAACCGTTGTCAACATAGACAGGTTTGGAATCCCGAAGGAAATGTGGATATTGGCAAATTTCATATCTTTGGTTGGTTGGGCATTGACGGTTGAGATCATCTTAGCCGTGTTGGAGAGAACTTGAAGGACATCGTTGAGGAGGCCTGCACGGTTGAGGCCGTAGATATCGATATGGGCGATGTAGTCCTTGGTCGTGTTATTGTCTTCCCACTCGACATCGATCAAGCGTTGCTCATAGTTGTCTTGGGCTCGCAGGTTCATACAGTCTTGACGGTGAATGGCAACCCCACGTCCTTTGGTAATGTAGCCGACAATTGTATCTCCTGGCACGGGATTGCAACACTTAGCAATCCGGATCAAGAGACCAGAAGCCCCTTGGATGACCACGCCACCTTCATGGCGGACCTTGAGGGTATCTTTTTTGTTTTCAACCTTAACTTCGCCACCTTTGACCAGCTCTTCGGCTTCCGCACGCGCCTTGGCTTTTTCCTCTTCACGGCGCTCTTCTTCCGTCAAACGGTTAAAGACGGAGATGGCTCCTACTTCTCCAAAACCGATGGCCGCAAACAGGGCCTCTTCGGTCTTGTAGCTAGTCTTTTGCAAGACCTTGTCCATGTGCTTCTTGTCCATGAACTTGTTGGCAATCATATCATGCTCATGGAATTGAGCCATGAGCAACTCTCGTCCACGGTTAATCGAGAGTTCCTTGTCTTGGTTCTTAAAGAATTGGCGGATCTTATTACGCGCCTTGCTGGTCTTGACGATATTGAGCCAGTCACGACTTGGACCAAAGGAGTTGGCATTGGTAATGATCTCCACCTGATCCCCTGTCCGTAGCTTGGTATTGAGAGGCACCATCCGGCCATTGACCTTGGCTCCGACAGCCTTTTCCCCTACCTTGGTATGGATCTCATAGGCAAAATCGATCGGACCAGAATCTTTTGGAAGGGAACGGACAGTTCCATCTGGGGTAAAGACATAAATCTCTTCAGCTAGATAGTTTTCTTTGACCGTATCGACAAAGTCCTTGGCATCATCTGCCTGGTCTTGGAGTTCCATCATCTCCTTGATCCAGTTCATCCCAATAGCTGATTCTTTGCTATTGACTTGGCCCTTGATCCCTTTCTTATAGGCCCAGTGGGCTGCAACCCCGTACTCAGCAACCTCGTGCATTGCCTTGGTACGGATCTGGAACTCGATAGGACCTTTTGGACCGTAGACAGTGGTATGAATAGACTGGTAACCATTGGCCTTGCGGTTGGCGATGTAGTCCTTGAAGCGACCTGGCATAGGCTTCCAGAGCTCGTGGATATAGCCCAGCATGGCATAGACGTCACTTGGTGATTCCAGGATACAGCGAATAGCAATCAAATCATAGATTTCATCAAAGCGCTTCTTCTTATCCTGCATCTTGCGGTAGATGGAGTAGATATGCTTAGGACGACCATAGATTTTCCCGTAGAGGTGGCGTTCCGCTGCATAGGACTCGATCTTTTGGACGACTTCTTCTACCAAGGCTTCCCGCTCGCGACGCTTCTCCTTCATCATATGGGAAATCTTGTAGAACTCTACCTCGTTGAGATAACGGAAGGATAGATCTTCCAATTCCCACTTGACGCTGGAAATCCCGAGACGATGGGCTAGTGGCGCATAGATTTCCATGGTTTCTTGAGAAATCCTCTCTTGCTTGTCCTTGCGCAAATGCTTCAAAGTCCGCATGTTGTGCAGGCGGTCTGCTAGCTTGACCAAGATGACACGGATGTCCTGAGACATGGCCATGAGCATCTTGCGATGGTTTTCTGCCAACTGCTCTTCGTGGGACTTGTATTTGACCTTCCCGAGCTTGGTCACTCCATCAACAATCACTCGGACATCATGTCCAAATTCGCGTTCTAGATCATCTAGGGTCGCGTCTGTATCCTCGACAACGTCGTGCAAAAAACCACAGGCAACGGTCACAGCATCCAACTTCAATTTTGCCAAAATGCCAGCAACTTGAATAGGGTGGATGATATAGGGTTCACCTGATTTACGGAATTGCCCACTATGGCAGTCGACCGCATAAAGGAGAGCTTTTTCTACAAATGCAACATCCTCTCCCGACAAGTATTTTTTGGTAAGGGCAATAACCTGGCCCCCTGTTAAAGGTTCTTCTTTCGGCATCTAGTTTTCTCCACTTTCTTGCCTTCTATTCTATCACTTTTAACTCTATATGAAAACTAGTCCGATTGACTTTCCGAGAAAGAGCTCGCTTCCCCAAAAATAAGAAGCACAATTCCCGAACTTAAAAAATTTTTTCTTCGGTTTTTTGGCTTTCTTTCGGCTTTTAGAGGAAATTTTATCCATTTATCATATAGAAATCCTACGAAAACGAATATATTCTGAACGAAATAAGATATAATAGAAAGACATCATTTTATTTAGGAGGACAACCATGTCATCATTCCGTAAACAGGCTGCCCTATTCAGCCTTGCTGCTGCTTTTTTGGCAACGACGACTGCCCAGGCAGATGAAGCGACAAGCTCAAGCACAACCGACTCGTCAGCAACTGCTGTCACAGAGGCTGCAACTCCTGCCTCTCCTGCGACTAGCGCTGAAGCAACAGCTAGCAATACAACTCCAACAGCTAGCGGAGAAGCCACCGCTACAGCAACCGAAGCGACTCCAGCTGCACCTCAAAATAGCGCCAGTGATGCAAAAGCGAACACTCCAGTTGAGGGGCAAGAAGTCGACGTCCGCATCCTTGCGACAACGGACCTTCATACCAACTTGGTCAACTATGACTACTACCAAGACAAACCAGCACAAAACGTTGGTCTGGCAAAAACAGCTGTCTTGATCGAAGATGCGAAAAAAGAAAACAGCAACGTCCTCCTCGTTGATAACGGAGATACTATCCAAGGAACTCCTCTTGGTACCTACAAAGCCATCGTCAATCCCATCAAAGATGGTGAGCAACATCCGATGTATACAGCTCTTCAAAAATTGGGCTTTGATGCAGGAACCCTTGGAAACCACGAATTCAACTATGGACTAGACTACCTCAAAAAGGTCATCGCAACTGCTGGTATGCCAATCGTCAATGCCAACGTTGTAGATGCAAATACTGGCGCTTTTGTCTATGATCCCTACAAGATCATCAAAAAGACCTATACCGACAAAAACGGTCGTCCAGTCGATGTCAATATCGGGGTAACAGGCATCGTTCCTCCACAAATCCTCAGCTGGGACAAGGCTAATCTCGAAGGCAAGGTCAAAGTCAATGACTCCGTTGAAGCCATCCAAGCTATCATTCCACAAATGCGCAAAGCCGGAGCTGATGTCGTCCTCGTTCTTTCTCACTCTGGTATCGGAGATGACAAGTACGAAAAAGGTGAAGAAAACGAAGGCTACCAAATCGCTAGCCTCCCAGGTGTTGACGCTGTCGTAACAGGTCACTCACACGCAGAATTCCCAAGTGGAAATGGAACTGGCTTCTACGAAAAATATGCTGGCGTTGACGGGGTAAACGGTAAAATCAACGGAACACCCGTTACCATGGCAGGAAAATACGGAGACCACCTCGGAGTTATCGATCTCAACCTTCGCTACACAGACGGTAAATGGTCTGTTGTTGGAAGCAAGGCTGCCATCCGCAAGATTGACACCAAATCACAAGCAGCCGACGAGCGCATTACAGCGATCGCGAAGGAATCCCACGAAGGAACAGTCAAATATGTCCGCCAACAAGTCGGAACTACTTCTGCTCCAATCACCAGCTACTTTGCCCTTGTGAAGGATGATCCATCTGTCCAAATCGTAAACAACGCTCAAATTTGGTATGCTAAGAAGGAATTGGCAGGAACTCCGGAAGTTAACCTTCCAATCCTCTCTGCTGCTGCGCCATTTAAGGCAGGTACCCGTGGAGATGCTACTGCCTACACAGATATCCCAGCTGGCCCAATCGCCATCAAGAACGTCGCTGACCTTTATCTCTATGATAATGTTACTGCCATCCTCAAGGTGACTGGTGCGCAACTCAAGGAATGGTTGGAAATGTCTGCTGGACAATTCAACACAATTGATCCAACCAGCAAAGAGCCTCAACAGCTTGTCAACCCTAACTACCGGACCTACAACTTTGACGTTATCGACGGGGTGACCTATGAGTTCGACGTAACCCAACCAAACAAATACGACCGCGAAGGAAAAACAGTTAATCCAGACGCTAGCCGTGTGCGCAACTTGAAATACCAAGGTAAAGAAGTCACTGCGGATCAAGAATTTATCGTTGTGACCAACAACTACCGGGCAAACGGAAAATTCCCAGGCGTTCGCGATGCTAGCCTGAACCAACTCCTTGGATTGGAAAACCGCCAAGCTATCATTAACTACATCTTGGAAGAAAAAAACATCAACCCAAGTGCAGATGGCAACTGGCACTTTACAAGCAGTATCAAGGATGCAGACGTTCGCTTCTTGACTGCTGATAAAGCCAAGGATCTGATTGGTAAAGACGGAGATGTTATCTACCTTGAACCATCTAAACAAGAAGGATTTGGAGAATTCCGCTTTGTTTATGTGGAACCAAAAGTAGAACCTGAAACAAAAGTAGAACCTGAAACAAAACCAGAAGAACCAGCAAGACCAGAAACAGGAAACCCTTCATTTGTCTTTGTACCGAACCATCAGAAACCGGCACAAGATGAAACCATCACCTTGTCTCATAGCCAACAAACCATTACTCTTCCTGCTCCAAGTCAAGAAGGAAGTCGCCCTGCAGAAGCTCGCCAAGAAACTGCTAAGCCAGTAGTTGCTTCTTCTATCAGCGAAAAAACCTTGCCTGAAACAGGAGAGCGTGCTTCCATCTTAGCCCTTGTCGGTTTGGTGATGACCGGACTTGGCTTTCTTCTCCCATCTCGTAAGAAAGAAGAAAACTAATTCTTTCTTGTTCTCATAAAGAAACGCGTGAAGATCTACCTTCACGCGTTTTTCATTAATTCTGTAACAACACTCACGGCGCTAAGAGCGTAGAGTGGGGCTGTTTCTGCTCGAAGAATACGAGGGCCAAGTCCTGCAAGGATTGCTCCTTTAACTTCAAAAGACTCAATTTCCGCAGGTGAAAGACCACCTTCCGGTCCAAAGATAAAGAGTAGTTTACTTCCAGCTTCCAATCCTGTCAGCGACTGAATCAGAGCGGCTGCCTCACCTTCTTTGGCAGACTCTTCATAGGCCACCACGATGCGATCAAACTGGTCGAGTTGGGCTAGAAAGTCTGCCTTTTTCTCAAAAAGGATAATACTTGGAACGAAGTTACGCTTGCTTTGCTCTGCTGCTCCAAGGGCGATTTTTTCTAGTTTCTCGACCTTTTTGCCCAATTTTTGCCATCCCATTTGGCGACCGACCAATCGGCAGGGAAGGCCCAAATCTGGCTGGCACCGAGTTCGGTTACTTTTTGAGTGATGAACTCGAGCTTGTCTCCCTTGGGAAAACCTGATGCAATGGCCACGTGGATTGGCAGTTCTACTTTGTCAGTCAATTCCTCGATTATCTCCAACTGACGCGCCTCTACATTGACCACGCGTGCCAAACGTTTGATCCCATCATCAAAGACTAGAGTAACTTCGTCATCCTCCTTCAGGCGCATGACCTGAAACATGTGCTTGCTGGTCTCCTTGTCCTCGATAGTGACAGGTGAGGTCGCAAGGCCTTTTACAAAATACTGCTGCATGCTAGCCTCCAATCACACCGGAGACATCCTTGGTCTTCTTGAAGACGCAGGCATTCCATTCCCCTTGGATCATGTGGATTTCAAGGAAAAATCCAGCTGACTCAGCCGACTCACGCACCATGTCCCACTTGTCCTTGATAATGCCACTCATGATGAGATAACCTTCGTCCTTGACCAAACGATAGGCATCATCCGTCAGGTGGATCAGGATATCCGCCAAGATGTTAGCCACGATGACATCTGCCTCAATCTCCACGCCCTTGAGCAAATCGCCTGGGGCTACATGAATGTTTTCCATGCCAAGATTGAGCTCAATATTTTCCTGAGCGACGCGAACCGCCACATCATCCAAGTCATAGGCGAAGATTTCCTTGGCACCTAGAAGGGAGCTAGCAATAGAAAGAACACCTGAACCAGTTCCTACATCCAGCACCGTTTCCCCACCACGAAGGACCTGCTCTAAGGCAAAGAGGCTCATCTTGGTCGTCGGGTGAGTTCCTGTTCCAAAGGCCATACCAGGATCCAGCTTGATAATCTTTTCTCCAGCAGTCGCCTCGTAGTCTGTCCATGACGGCACGATGGTCAAGTCATGGGTGATACGAGCTGGTTCATAGTATTTCTTCCAGTTGTCGGCCCAGTCTTCCTCAGCCAAGGCGGTCGTGCCAATCTTGACTTCGCCCAGATCCATAAAATCTGTCAATTCTGCAAGACGCACCTGCAAATCCGCTTCAATCGCTGCTACATCAACCGTTTCCGGGTAGTAGGCCGTTACCACGATTTCTTCCTGTTGCTCGACATCAGGAAAAATCTCACCGAAGCGATCGACATTTCCCACATAGTCCATGCTATCTTCAATTGCAACCCCTTGGGCACCTAACTCGATTAAGAGATTAGAGACTAGCTCCTCCCCCTCACGCTTTACTGTAACCTTTAACTCTTGCCATGTTTCCATCATTAAGATACCAAGCCCGTAGAACACAAAGCCAAAATAGAAAAATCTCTGAAGATACTTGTGTCTAAGAGAAGTTTATCTTTTTGGCACAGTGTTTAGGGCGGATTCAGTTTAGAAATTTAACTGAACCATCCTTTCTATTTCTCTATCAATTTTTTCATGTAGACCATATCCATGCCTTCTTTTTCAGGCTCGATATGGGTTTGTTGGTAGCCATTCTTCTCGTAAAAGGCGACCATGCCTGCATCCTGTAATACCGTACACAAATCCCACTGTTTAATGGTTGGAAATTCCTCTTCTAGCAATCTTAGCCCCTCAGAACCATAACCTTTCCCTTGATACTGGGGCAAAATCGCTGCCGTTCCCAACCAAGCTTTCGTTAACTCGTCATTGGTCTGAATTCGTAGAAAACCAATCTTCTCTTCGTTTTCTTTCACAAAGTAGTAATAGCTATTGGGACGCTCGACTAGTTTCCACTTAATGCGTTCACGGTCCTCCAGATAAGGATCATACTCATCTTGGTATTTCTCATAGACCGCCTTAAAACTGGCTCTTTGAATCGTAATAATCGTTTCTAAATCTTCTGCTCCTGCTCGTTCTAGTCTAATCATAGTTTTCCTCGTATAATTTTATTTTTTGCCATAAACTAAAGTTCTAAAATCCATCAGATATTTTCTAGTCTTCCTTACATTCCTTAAGCACATCTACATAATATTTTTTCATCGCCTTGTGAAGCTGTCTTTTGTATCGACCAATCTTATGGTAATAGACTGAAAGATATGTCGGTATGAATAAAACAACAAACAATACTAAAAAACCCAAGGCTAAAACAACATCATCTACTCTTCTAAAATTTCCCCCAGCAACCATGAATGGAAAGAAGAAGATCAAAAAAATAACGATTAGTTTTGCTATTAGAAATCCTTCTTCTTTCCGCTTTTTCATCCTTAAGAAGTCTTCATAGATGGCCTGAGTTTCTTCTCTGCTGTATTGCCCATTTTCTAATTTTCTTTTGACATCCTCATCCAAACTTGTCATGGTTAAAACGGGCTCGGCAACATTTCCTTCCACATAATCACGTACTCGTTCTTGTAATTGAGGCACAACCCGATCTGATGTCAAAAACTCTTCAAGGCTTACTAACTTGTAGCTCTGCCCCTCGTCTCCAAAGACAATACTTTCGAACTGTTCCTGCGTCAACTTCCCAACTAAAAAGACGGATTTCTTGTTCCCATCTAGCATACTGGGGTAGAGTCGAGACCAGACTATGTCATCTTTGGACAGTTGGATATTTAATTCTTCATAGACTTCACGCGCCACACACTCAAAGGGGGTCTCATCCTCTTCACGACCACCGCCCGGTAACTCCCACAGATTAGGCCAGGGAATACCCTCCTTATCATCGCGCAAGATGGTCAAAATTTGCCCCTCACAAATCAAGGCAATTTTACAACCCGTAAATCTATTCTGCTATCCAATAATTCCATGATAATGGCTCTTTTCTAACATAACAACTGCGCTCTATGAAAATACGAGCTAGCTTTCTTCAATCACCTTTTGACACTCTGCATCCCAGTACGCCCGCCATCTTCCATGTTTTTTAGCAAAATAAACCGTAAACTCATCATTGACATAATCGGCAACATAGCGAAGATTAGGAGGATTTTCATCAAAACTTAATATCCAAGGATGGAAGTAAAAGGTTTTCTCCCACCTCTTCTGAGTATAGCCGAGATTCTTGGCAAACTGAGGGATAGGTTGTTGCAACTCGCTTTCCAAATGGGACTGAATGGCATTGTCAAAACTATTCAAACGAGCTAATAGTTGCTTAAACTGATCTTCCTCCTCAATTTTGAAATCACCTATGAACTCAAATTCTGCAAAGTCTATAGAAAATTCAAATAATGTGATTTTACCATCCTCAACATAGTGCCCATCTTCATCAACACAACAATGAGTTCCTGACTTCAATACTCGCTCAAAATCTAAATCCGCAAAGCGATTGCGGGGAAGGATCGACTCACACTCTTGAGATTTTTGGGATTTTTTACTAAATAACCGCTTAAATTTCTGAAGCATCGGACAGCTCCCTTTCCTATTTCTCAGCTCACCTGAGTCTCTTCTTCCTGTATGGCTTGTTCCAACTCATCTAACCACTGCTGGTAATAGGCTTTCTCATCCCGCAGCATGCGACTCACATCCATCTTCTGTCTGGCAAGCTTGATCGCCTTGTGAGTCTGGGCCAAATCTTTCTTGACCTTAAATTGATACCAGGCTTGAACCGCCTGTATATTGGTCAATTTCATCGATAAAAAGACTTGACTCGTCGAACGGATGCGTATTCCTCTGCTTTCTCATCATCTCCTTCCAGCAAGGCGATATGCAGTAGGGATAACTGAGCAGCCGTTTGAATCATCGGATTATCTGCCCTCTCCAGTAAAGCCTGAAACTGCTCTTTAGCCGCCTCTCGATCGCCCTCTAGGATCAAGACTTCTCCCTGAAGGGCTAAGACCCCCTCCACAAAGCCTCCTTGCGCCTCCTCAGGAACAGGTCTAACAAAATCTTTCAGATCGTAATCTTCTGGCGCTAGCAGGGTCTGAGCAGAATGGCGCAGTCCTAGATAGGCATAGGTTACATTTTCAGGATGGCGCATCAATTCTAAAATTTTGGCTCCATCTGTGATTCCAAGGGGGAGAACATTGGCCAAAATAAAGGAGAGATTTAGACAAACCCATGTGCCTGCAAAATACCAACTCTGTGTCAGAACTCCAAAGAGGATGGATAAGATGAGTAAGGTCAAATGAACCAATATCCCACCTGAAAGCATCAAGACCATTCGTTGGTCACTTTCATCCTCTTTTAGTCCAATATACTGGGCGCCGACATTTTTCAGAACTGCCGTGTGGTTAAGACGAAACTTTCCTTCCTTTTTAGTCAGGAGGAAACTTCCCAAGCCTAAAGCGACGAGGCGATAGCCCGTCAGATAGCCACAAAAAGCATGCCCCAGTTCATGAAGGATGAAAATGAGATACATGCTACCAAAAGTGAAGAGATAGCCCGGTACAAAAACTAGATGAAAGCCTAACTCCGTAAAGGCGATCGTCCCCAAGGCAAAAGCCCCCATCAAGAGAAGAAACGATAGACCGTAAACAAGATAGATCCCAATTTTTTTCATAAACTCTCCCACTTGTTCCTAATATCTCGGATAAGCGTAAAAAGTACTTTCTTCTAGGCCGACTTTGCCTTCTTCAAAGACTTCTTGGTTCCAAACGATCTCAAAGCTCTCTGCCTCCTCGTCTGCTAAGAAATCCATGAGGTCATCCAAGGCTAGCTCAGCTGTGTCTTTGAGGAAGGTCGCAAAATAAGCTAGAAACTCTCGAGACAAGCCTTTTTTCGGCTCATACGGAAGGGCAGTCAAATAGGCATCTTCTTCCACATGCGACTTGGCTGGATTGTAGAAGATGACGGCTTCTTCAAAGAAGATATCCTCGTCAGACTCTTCACCCGACTCATCGACCAAGGAAACTCCTCCTGTGTTTTGCACTTCTAAGAGAAAAGCCAATTCTACCGCATGATTCTTCTTATCCCAATTGATCTCAAAGTCAAAGGGAAAGACCTTTTCCATTTCCTCTTCTAAAACATCCAAAAATCCATATTTAGACATCGTGTCCTCTTTCTAATTTCCCACTCTTAGAGCGGAATATGATACAATAGTTACTACAATCTTACCATAAAAACTGCCTCTTTTAAAGGAGACAAAGCTAGAAAGGAGACCCTCATGCCGGACAATCTCGCCCTGCGCATGCGTCCCAAAACCATCGATCAGGTCATCGGACAGGAACACCTGGTCGGCCCAGGGAAAATCATACGCCGCATGGTGGAGGCCAATCGTCTCTCGTCCATGATTCTCTTTGGCCCACCAGGGATTGGCAAGACCAGTATTGCTTCTGCCATCGCGGGTACGACTAAGTATGCCTTTCGGACCTTCAATGCAACCGTCGACAGCAAAAAACGCCTGCAAGAGATCGCAGAGGAAGCCAAGTTTTCAGATGGTCTAGTCCTGCTCTTGGATGAGATCCATCGCTTGGACAAGGCCAAGCAAGATTTTCTCTTGCCTTTATTGGAGAGCGGTCTGGTCATCATGATCGGCGCAACGACTGAGAATCCTTTCTTCTCCGTGACGCCTGCCATTCGCAGTCGGGTGCAGATCTTTGAGCTGGAACCCTTGACCAATGAACAGGTCAAAGAAGCGATCCAGTTGGCACTGAGCGATCCTGAGCGGGGCTTTGACTTTCCTGTTACGCTCGACGAGGATGCCTTGGATTTCATCGCTACTTCGACCAATGGAGACCTGCGTTCTGCCTATAATTCTCTCGATTTGGCCGTCCTCTCTACCAAGGAAGAGGAGGATGGCGTTCGCCACATCAGTCTCGACATCATGGAAAACAGCCTCCAACGGAGCTACATCACCATGGACAAGGATGGAGACGGCCACTACGATGTCCTCTCTGCTCTTCAAAAATCCATCCGCGGATCTGATGTCGATGCTAGTCTCCACTACGCCGCTCGCTTGATCGAAGCGGGTGATCTGCCCAGCTTAGCCCGTCGCTTGACGGTCATTGCCTACGAAGATATCGGCCTAGCCAATCCAGATGCGCAGATCCATACGGTGACAGCCCTTCAGGCAGCGGAGCGCATCGGCTTCCCCGAAGCCCGCATCCTCATCGCCAACATCGTCATCGACCTGGCCCTTTCGCCTAAGTCCAACTCGGCCTACGTCGCCATGGACAAGGCCTTGGCTGACCTCCGGAAATCGGGTAATCTTCCTATCCCCCGTCATTTACGGGATGGCCACTATGCCGGAAGCAAGACCTTGGGAAATGCCCAAGACTACAAGTATCCCCACAATTATCCTGGCAATTGGGTCCAACAGGACTACCTACCAGACAAGCTTAAGGGGGCCTCTTATTTCACTCCCAATGAAAATGGCAAATACGAGCGAGCCCTAGGGGCTACAAAAGAGAAGATTGATCAACTCAAGAAAAGGTGATATCGGTTCCAAAAAATTGAGATTTTCCCTTGAAATTTTTTTGAAATATGGTATCATATACATATAGAAACGCTGTGGTGTACGACTTCACACTTAAGTGTTGACCGACTATTTTTTGTATTATTAGGGAAACAAAGGACTTCTAACAGCATGCAGGCCGTATCACGCGGAAGCAGCTTCAGTTAGAGCAAGTTGCCCACCTGCTTAATTGCGCGGGTTCAATACAAACCGTGAAGTTTCGGCACCAATACAGCTTTTTTTTGCCTCCTTAGCTCAGTTGGTAGAGCAGTAGACTCTTAATCTATGGGTCGCAGGTTCGAGCCCTGCAGGGGGCATCTAAATCAACAGGAAAAAGCCTTGAGTTACAAGGCTTTTTTGCTTGTCTATAACTGATTTGCCCCATCATTTGCCCCACATTTTTTTATGAGCAATCTTTCCAGACATCTCTAATTTGATTAAATTCTTCAAAAATTTTCTCTTCTAAAGTGTGTCCATATACTTCTACTAACATTGAAATATCTTTATGCCCTAGAATTTTTGCAATAACTCCAAGGTCAAATCCTTTGTGCCAGAGGTAGCTTCCATAGGTATGACGTGCTCCTTTTGTCGTGATAATTGGATAAATATCTAATTCATTTAAAAGAACACTCAAAGCTTTATTGACACTTGCAATGTCTGGTACCAAGTGAATATATCCATAATGCTGAAATCATTTTATACCTATTCTTGATTCCTAGCTCTTTATTAGCCTTCTCTTGTTCAATTTTTAGGACTTGTAATATCTTAATACATTCTTCGTCTATCGGTACCATCCGAATAGACGTTTTATTTTTTGGTGGAACAAACTTATGAGAGAGAGTATTATACCTCCTGTATGTTTTTAACAATCCTCTGTCAAAATCAACCTCATTCCAAGTTAACGCTACTAACTCTCCAAACCTCATGCCTGTTTTTAATAGAAAATAGACGATATAAGGAACAATTGAACGTTGGTAATCGAATTTTCTCTTTACTGCTAAAAGTAAATCCAGATAGTCCTTTTCTGTATGTAAATATTTCTCTTCTGTCATCTGTTGTTCTTTGGATGAAAACAACTCGACATGTTGTGTAAAATCATCTATTAGAACTTTGTCAGCAATTGCCATTTGGATGCTCTGATGAATCCCCGTATTCAATCTACCAAGAAAATTTCTACCAACTGTTTGCCCATACTTATTCATAATTCTTTGGTATTCACTCGCACGAATTTGAGTGACTTTTTTATTTCCAAATAATCTTTCAATTGTGTTTTTACGGAGAAGATATTTTTTCTTTGTTTCTTCCGACCTACTACTTGGTAAAATTTTTAGTTCAAGCCATTCTTGATATAGATCGGCAAGAGAAATATCTCTAGAAATTCTTTTTCCTAAACGAAGTTCTTGCAGAATCGGTTCAGCTTCTGACTCTGCAAGTTTTTTTGTTTTAAAACCGCTATTATGAGCAACAGTTTTTCCTTCGTTACGAATTTCATAGGTCCATAAATTACTATCTCCTCGCTTTCGGTAACGAACACTTGCCATATTACGCCACCTCTGTTCCTAGAATCTCATTTACAACACTTTTTGGAACAACCATCAAACGTTTGCGATTATAAAATGTATAGCCTCGTGATACAAGTAATTCTCTTGCCTGATGGATGATATCATTTGCAGTGTGAGGGCGATAGCCCATTTCAATTAATTCTTTGTTACTAATTAAATTATGATCCATAGTTATCCTCCTTATTTATTTTCTAAATTCAGAAACTCGCCTACAAGTAGTTGTAATTCTGTATTTAATTTAGGGAGATTCTGTATTAATACTTCTTTTAATTCTTCCGCAAATTGGTTCGTTTCTTCTCTCAATAGTTTGCGGACTCTTGTTTTTTTCTTTTTGATGCTATCTGATTTTAAATTTGGAAAAGCCAATGACAACAGTTCAGGATTGTTGAGAAAGATAATTGTAAATGCTCTTTGCTCCACTCGAATATGATCTAGCTTATAAAATCCGAAATTATCAAGTCGATTCATAATATCTTGGACCATCTCCTCACCAATCGCTTTGGTTCTGAGTTGGAACTCCAATCTCCACCAAAACGGATTTACACCCAAATCTAGCTTCTCTTCGCGCTTGTGAGCAATGATTTCTTTGTTCTTATCATATAACCTAACTTGTACATTACTACCGCTAGAACCCCAATATTTCGTCTCTAATTCGCCCCCTCGACCATAGAAGACCTTATGTGTAACACCACCTTTAATATGTTGCAAATTAACGATTTCAGGCCTGTTGAAAATGTCAAATGCCAAATCAAAACGAGACAAACGTACCGTCAATGAATTCAATCTGGCAAAGTACATTAATTGCCTCCAAACTTTCATTCCATCAAATTCTTTTAAAGTATTAGGATTGAAATCAATTCGAATCAATTGTTCTCCTCCATAAGTGGATAATTGGAAAAATATAATATTGATTGAATCATACTCATTAAAATCCTTAGCTAAAGTAAAGACATCATCTCGCACGTTATCATGTATTTCAAATGAGTCAACTCTTGTACTTATTGCCTGTTTCAGATTTTTGAAAATTCGTCTTAGGGAACCAGTGTCTGTATCCCAGATAACCGTTAATCTATCAATACTGACATCTAACCTCTGTACTAATTCTCCTATTTCACATCGTTCTTGAATGCTTCTTAAATCTTGTATAGAAACCAACAAAATTGTCCCCCCTTCTTTTAGATTTTTTAGGCCTCAGAAACACCGTCAAATCAACGTTTGCTCGTTCCGTCGTTCTTTGGACGTTGTCCTAAGTGTACCTTTTTGCTGGCTGTTAGAATAGCCAGTTTTTGCTTGGCTAGAAATTGTCTGGACGGCAGCCTGCAGGACTTCGCCTGACTTCCCGTCAGGCTCGTCCCTTGCCCTTGCCCACACAATTTCTAGCTCCAAGGCTTCGAATAGTCATCAGTCATAGTCATAGTCTCGTCCTCAAATTCCTCCTCACTCACTATTCCTAAACACATGAATTATTTGTATCATTTATAACTTATTTGTAAGTTATAAATATATTTTATAAAAAATATTTGGAGCAGTCAACTAAAAACTTGATTTGTAAGTTTATAGATGATAGAATAAGTTTAAAATACAACATAGGAGTTTATCATGACCTTTATTATTCAAAATTTTGGACCCAATTTGGCACGACTACGCATAGAAAAAGGAGTGAGTCAAACTCAACTTGCGGAAGATTTAGGAATCGGTAAACAATCCATCTCTGATTACGAAAAACAAAAAAGCTATCCTACCTTTGCAAATTTAGATAAGATAGCAGAATATTTTAATGCAACTCCAACTCAACTTTTTGGAACTAGTAAAGAGATTGAATTAGAAAAGAGTGTTCTTGAATCGAATGAATACTCTGATAAAGTAAGTGAGATCTTAAAGGCTGTCAAATACATCGAACATTTTCTAGAAACTGATGGACAGTACTTAGAGGATTTACTTTACTTAACAAGAGGCAACCAACTATACACAGAAGATGGAGATGAGTTGTATATTGATCCAACTTCTCAGAAAAGAACACTTCATAACCAATATGAACCTGGTTTTATTGAAGCAAGGGATAAATCTCCACTAGAACTCTTAATTGAAAATAAGGAATTGTTTGATAAATAGAAAAAGCGAGGATAACCTCGCTTCAGATTGAAGTTAAAATCTTTAGAAGACACTTTTATAAGGACTTTGTCTTCAATCTGTGAAAAGGAGTGAAAACTCCTTTTCTTTTTGTAAGTCAGACTGAAACTTCCAAATTGTTTATTTATTTTATTGACATTTTCTATAAAAATAAGTACAATAGTTTTATTAGCAAACTATACTATATAGGGGGTATTGAAATGAAATTTTCTAATCGTTTACTGCTATTCCTTGCAGGAGTTGTTTTTGTCCTTTTAGGACTTTTCCTATTTACAAACCCAGTAGCTAATCTTGTTGCTTACAGCTGGTGGATTTCATTTGGTTTACTGGTTTCTTCTATAGCGACTATTTTTAGGCTATTTCTCTGCACCAAAAGAGCTTCGCTCACCTGTTTATCTTTTCCAAGGATTTGTTAGTCTTCTCTTAGCTCTTTACCTCGTTGCTTATGGCTTTGTGACCCTGCCGGTCGTCATTCCGACCATTGTAGGAATTTGGTTAATTGTAGAAGCCATTATTGCTTTCTTTAAAGGCAATCGTCTAAGATTGATTTTCCCTATTATTGGTAGCAATATCATGTGGGTAGCCTTGCTTGAATTTTTACTAGGTCTAGTGATTCTGTTCAATCCAGTGGCTACAGGTGTCTTTTGTCGTTTATGTCATTGCCTTTTTCATTTTTTTAGTTACTGGCTTCACCTACATTATTGAGGCCTTTCGTAAATAGTCTAGTTGCTATTTCTATCGCATTCAAAAAAAGCTGGGAAATCATATTCTCAGCTTTTTTTCGTCTCTTTAATTATCACTTTTTTTCGCATTCCATTCTACGTAGAAATTTGTTTTTCCATTTTATTCTCCAATTTGATCTCGCACTGACATTTATTTATAACAAAAACTATATATCTAGAATAGCATAATCATTAGGTATTATAGGTTTTCAAACAAAATACGAGTCATTCGTTTTTGCCCCGCTTTTGCCCCATTTTTAAATCCTGACATTGAAAATACCTAAAAGTATTTCCCTAAAATCAGCTATATTTCAACATTTTTGTTTATTTTCAATATGAAAAGTTCTTACAAATCCATGCAGGGGGCATCTAAATCAGCAGGAAGCCTGATATATCAGGCTTTTTTGTTTGTCATTTTGTTTTTTGTACCAAATAATTATAAAAGTTTTCTAACGTTATCAAATTCTTCATTTATTTTCTCTTGTAGTGTATGACCATATACTGCTCTTCTTCTATAGTCTGAGACTCTTTTTGATGAAAAATAAATCCGCAGAAAAAAAGTAAATGCTTCCAGGAAAAACATTATCTGCTCATACTGTTTTATTACATTCTTGGGTATGTAATAAAACCAGCACAATCAAGAAGAGATTCATAAATAGTAATACAAGTATTTTATTGTGTTTGATTTCCATAACTATATTATGGTCGGTCGCCTTCTTTTTATCAAAAGGTTTTGAAAAATAAAATTGTCAACATACTAATAACTAAATTTAGAGAGTGGGACAGAAATCGGTAATTCGTTAGAAATCGATTTCGTCGTCCCACCTCCGCACAGTTGAGTAGGGCTGTAAAAGCTGATGAAACCAGCGTAGTAGAGCCCACTCAACCACTGCGTCTTGCTCAACAATCACAAAAAAATTGAGAGGCTAGGACTTTTGTCCCTGCCTCTTGTCTCGATCATCCTAGTGGACTTTTTTGAAGAATTCTTCATGACTCATTAGCCCTACAAGACTTTTGCCAGCTCTCCTAATTTTTCGATCCGATCATGAAGGGTTTCTACATTGAGATTTTCGTGCTGGTAGTCGCACAAAACACCATTTTCATAAAAGACTTGCTCGGGTAGCTGAATCTGCGGTGGCTGAGGACACTCAATCATGACTACACTGAAGACTCCACCAGGCCCAGTTTGCTCCATGGTGTTGCCTACGAAATGATAGGTAAAGGCTCTAAATTGCCAGTCCTTGTAGGCACCTGAGATCACATAAGCTACCTTTCGCTCATGACCACGGCCAAAGGGATAGTGCGTAAAGTTGGCATATTTCTCAACAAAGGGACTTTGGAAAGGAGTGATGGTCCGATCCTGATCCATCTTCTTCTTCGAATAATCTCTGTAATAGTCATTCCCCTGTGCTCGATCAAATTGGTAACCATGCAGGGAAGCAAAGCCTGATACTCCTTATTACTTTTCTGAGCATAACTGATAGCCCAATAAACAATCCCTACAACGAAAACAAGAATGACAAGCATTAAAATAATAAATAAGGTAACAAAAACCATACCATACTCCTTCTATTATAAAGAGAGAGTGGGACAGAAATCGGTAATTCGTTAGAATTCGATTTCATCGTCCCACCTCCGCACAGTTGAGTAGAGCTGTAAAAGCTGATGAAATCAGTGTAGTAGAGCCCACTCAACCACTGCGTCTTTCTCAACAATCCAAAAATAATTGAGAGGCTAGGACTTTTGTCCCAGCCTCTTAAAATCTAGTTTCTATCGTCTACTACAATTGATCTAGAAGCAATCTTAGACAGCAGAATGACACCTATTCAAAGTGTTCCTCTTCTTCTTTTTCAGCAGCTTCTTCTCTCTTTGACGAGAATACTCTCTGATCATCAATCCAGTAGCAATATTTGTTAGAAGCAAAATAACAAGTAGATAGGCCCATATTGGCGTAGTTGACAAGACACTCGATTGATTAGTCTTTTCAGTTACAATTGGTTTTGCCAAGAAGTTAAGAACTGCTTGGTTATCTGTTCCATTTGATCGAGCATTTGAAAGTACACCTTGGAAGTTTTTATTAAATTCCGTGCTCTCTTCAATATTCTTGCTCTGATTCTTTATGAGCGTTTCTGTTTGTTGATGGACTTGCTTCACTTCTTCTTGAACTTTTTTAGACTGTTCTGATAAAGAGTTAAATTGTGTTTCCATAGAACCGATTACACTTCCATTTGAGTTAATCGTTTCAGATGTGTTTTTGGTACTTGATGCAAGTCTGGTAACAATATCAAGCAAACCGTCACTACTTTCATCAGTTGTATAGATCTTATTAGTTGCTAAGCCATCCCCTGAATTTGTTGCAGAAATTTCTATGAGTTCTGGACCATTTTTCTGCCATTCTTCATATTCTTGTTTTAGCTTAGCACTTGCCGCTTGATACCATTTAGTTAGATCTTTGATACTGACTGTAAAGTAATTATTTGGAAGTTCAGCACCTTGAAGTTGCGGAAGGGAATCTATCTGTGCTTGAAGCTGGTTTATCTGCATACTCAACTTAACATATAAGTCAATTCCTGATTTCCGATATTGATCAACATCTTTTTGTTGTAATTTATCGGCCACAGAAGTTGCCGAAATATTTCCATACATCTTAGCAATAGAGTCACCTGCAGGATTAGCAACATCAACAGCATAGGACGAGGATGGACTACCATAGATATTTAACGGTCGTTGCCGCCGTATCGATTCGAGAAAGTTGCTCAAAAACAGTAGATAAATCACTCTGAATCAAAGCTTCACTACCCTTATTCTTGTCATAGAAGAAGCTGTACTGCATAGGTATCTTCTCACTACCAACCTGAAGATCGAACGAGATCGTGTTTAGACCATAATCAGGAGTATACTGGATTTGTAGTTGAATAGGGGTTGGATCTGAAATGGTCGCTGTACTTGGAACTACCGTAGCTGACTTAGCTCCATGAACTTGAACATTTGCAACACTAATTGGAGTAGCGTTGTATTTATTTGTTCCACTTTTCTCAGTTGTTACTTCTGGATAGACATTATCCAATGTCACTGTTTTTGAGTCAGCTGATGGTAATACATCATTAGCAACTGTTATAAATGTATAACCTGGCATTGACCCTGTAGTCGAACCTTTCACGCTAGCGTACTGTGTCAATAAGTTTAATTTAGAATTATATGAAGCGATTTGTGCGTCTGTTAAAGCACCTAGTTCCTTAAGTTTAGTAAATAGACTAGCGTAGTCAGCTGGGTTTACACTAATGGAGGCAATGGTGCTATTGACTTGATTGTCATAGTCTCCAGGCAATCGATCTGAGCTTGATAAAGTCGAAACTACCTGTTTAGCTAATGCTTCTCTTACACTATTTGTATCTACACCAGCACTGACAGCTTTCGTAATATCAGACTCATTATCTCCCAAAGTAGAGGTGTCTACAATTGTTCCATCAAAGTAGTTTTGAGAAATCTGCGTACGAGAACCCTCTAGAGACGTCTTTAACGCTGTTAATTCTGTCTGAGTTTGAGTAACTTGCGTTTGGAAATCAGTAATTCTTTGATTGTAGTTATCAATACGCTGAGATAATTGTACTAAATAAGATGGTGGGATATTTGGATCCGTCGGTATCTCAGTATTTCCAAAAATATTTAAAGAATCATTTGTACTATTGTATAAGTTTTGATACAAATTGTTATCTTTGTCATACTGATTCTTAGCAGAATTGCCTGCAACTTGGGCATTATGATTAGCAACTTGTGATTGCACTGCTTATATTTTGAAATCGAATCAGTCTGGCCAAGCAGAGATTCTGCATTTGCTTTTAATAAATCCGTAGTCGAGGTTTTAAAATTTAATACAGACTGTTCGAAAGATCTATTAGAAGATTGAACACTCTCCGCAATTGAAGGAATCGTATCTAAGGATTTTATACTTTGATCAGCTGGCTGTAAGATTGACGTAGTCAAAGAGTTATAGATATTTGACTCATCACCAACAATAGTATTCATCTGAATTTTAGCATCATCAAGATTATTAATGACACTTGTAAAGTACAAACGAATGGTTTCCTGGTTTAGGCTGTTAACGTATTCTCCTACTTGCTGAGCCATTTCAAGCGACTGTTCTTTTTTGACAGATTCTTTTACTTTATAGGTGATTTTAGCCTTTTCAGGATTAAAACTAGACAGCTGTAAGACATTATGTGAAAAGTCTTTTGGAATATAAATAATTGCCTCTAGCGAATTATCTTTATATTGACTCTCCGCCTGGTCCCTAGACATGACTTTCCAACTAGTTTTTCCACTTTCATCTTTTGCTAACAATTTTGTAAAATCTTCACCAAAATTGTAGGAAACATTGTTTAGTTGGTCCCCTTCGTCCTGGTTTACAATCCCAATACGAAGGTGTGTCTTTTCCTTACTTCCAAGAACAAATGATAGTTTATCTGACTGTGCCATATAGGCAAGAATAGCAACCGTCATCACCAAACATAAAATAATCAACCCTTTTCCAAGTAAGTATTTTTTAATTTTATTTATACTCATTATGGCTTTTTCTCCTAAAATGATTTTACCTTATCATAAAAAAATATAAATGATGCTATTCCCAACAAGCAGTAGAAACAAAATCGCTTGTAGAGTTTCTTCTATTATAACACATTCAGAAAATCTTATAGAAACTTTCTGTATCTACTTGTCTTGTGGTATTCTCAGACGGTACACATCCCTACCAATAAATAGCTGAGTCTCATTGAGTTCCACCAATGGTTCATTGTATTTAGTACGACCAGGAACCACTTTTTGCTCATTAAAGGTGGTACCAAAAGTTCCCATTGGGACATTTTGTCGCAATCTCTTGAAGAATGGTGTAAATTTAGTAACGATACCACTTTGGTAACCATGGAAAATCAAATGAATGTTTACCGCTGATGATTTTGTAAATAAAGTATTGACATCTTTATCCGTCAGCATAATCTTGTCGCCAGTTAAGTTAATATCAGGCAGATAAACAAACATCGGTTGTTCTCTACGCATACCTGATTGAATAATTCCTAATAGCTCATTAAGGAATTGACCCATCGTAGCTTCCTCAATGATAGTATCAAAGTAATCATTCATTCCAGTAAATCGTCCGTCGGTGTCTACCACTACGCGATTGACTTTTCCAGAAAAGGCTGAAAACGCAGATAATAGCGTCCGCTCCAGACTATACGTCTGAGAAGGTGTATCGTCCATCAACAGGATAAAGTCATAATTCATTGGTTCGATCGAGCGAAGCAATGTTGTTTCTTTATCATAACCAATTGGAATATTGAATAATTGACGTTCACTATGAACAGCAGGATCGTCTTCAAATGTTTCAAACGTGATTTCATTTGCAAGCATCGGAACAGCTTCTGGTCGAGGTCCATCCCATGCTTGATCCATTGATTCAATGGCAGTTTCAAGACTTTGCAATCGTTCAAGATTTGAACCACCCTCAGTTGCAAGATAAACTTGGAATCGAATTGGTTCATCAAATCGAATCTGACCACGACCAGGGATTACTTGATCAGCAAGAGCATCAAAGCCAATCAAATCTTTCTTGGAATCCTTATCTACCAAGTATAAGACAAATTGAGTAGCAAAGTTGCTTCGCATACTTAACTTCATTGTCGTATTCCGAAGGACTGTGACAATCAAATAAATTCCTAAGCTTGCCCCTTCTCGAAGCACCTGATGGAAAGCTGACTCAATAGAGCTTTCCAAAGGATGATCACGAACGGTATCATATGAATCTACAATATTTAAAATAAACGGTAAAGACTGACCAGTCTTTTGCTCATATTGTTCAATGGAAGTGACGCCATATTCAGCCAATAGATCTCGACGTTTTTGGATTTCCTTCTGTAAAGCCTTCAAGAACTTCAATAATTTTTCTGAATCATCTAAATTGACGATATCCGCTACATGTGGCAATCCTTTCAACGGGAATAGCCCATTGGTTCCAAAATCAAATAAATTGAAATGCATCTGAGCTGGACTATTCAATCGAGCGAAGTTCATGACTAGCGTTTGAAGCGCTTGAGATTTACCAAATCCTGGTGAAGCATAAATGATACTATGACTGAATTCTTCCAGATCAAACTCTAACACATGTTGCGCTTGCTCTGAAGGTACATCCATTAGAGCAAAAGGAGCCTTATGGAGTTTATGTTCTGTCCATTTTGGAACTAAAAGTGGTGAGGTAATCTCATCTTTAAGAGGAGGTAACCACGGTTTTGTTGGCATACGAAGGTCGATACTCTTTGCATATTGTGCGATATACTCAACAACTGCATCAAGTTCCGTTTCGTCAGCATTAGGATCAATACTTACAGTTTCTTCTTCTAAGTAAGAGAGATCTGTCGTTGCAAGTTCATATTGTCCCAGCTCATTGATCAACCAAATTCGATTATCAACTTCTTCTGTTCGTGATTTCACTGTAGGTGCATAGCGCGCACCACTCCAAGCTGATTGGAATAGCTCATAAATTTCGTTATTGCCGACTTGTAAATAGGCACGACCTGGCTGAGTAATACTTGCAGCATCTGGAGTTTTGATAATTTCATTTGAATCAGCTTTTTCCGCAACTTTCAATGCTAATTTAAAACGAGAGTTAGACCAGATTTGGTCATTGACAACCCCAGAAGGTTTTTGAGTAGCAAGAATCAAGTGAATTCCCAAAGAACGTCCAATACGTGCCGCTGATACCAGCTCCGTCATAAATTCCGTTCATTTTGCTTTAACTCAGCGAATTCATCCGAGATCAGGAATAGATGAGGCAGTGGCTCTGTAGGGAAGTCTCCCTCGGATCCTGAACGTCCCTCTTTGTATAATTTGGTATAGCCATTAATATGGTTGACTCCATATCTTCCAAATAGACGTTGACGTTTTTGCAACTCAGCTCTAATTGAAGCCAGGGCACGTTGAATCCCTGCTCCATCTAAGTTCGTGATGACACCCAATAGATGCGGTAAATCTTTAAATAAGTTTGCCATCCCCCCACCTTTAAAGTCAATTGGAAGGAAGCCAATATCTTCTGGACTAAAATTCAATGCTAACGACAGCATATAAGACTGCAGAATTTCAGACTTACCTGATCCCGTTGTACCCGCCACAAGACCATGGGGCCCATGAGCACGTTCATGCAAGTTTAATTGGACAATATCATCCTTACCACGTACTCCAAGTGGAACTGCCAAGCTCTTAGACGTATCACCATTGACCCATCGACTGGCAATATTCAAATCATAAACATGTTCTACATTATAAAGCTCTAAGAAAGTAATTGCATCAGGGAGCGCATTCTTCTGCGTTTCCTCATGAATAAGGTTGCTTAGATGACGAATAGCTGGCTCGTAATCAATATTCATAGGGTAGGGAGTGAAATCTTGATTAACATATAGCCCCCTGTTATTGATTAATGTAGCGGTATCTCCATTTTTCAAATCAATTAGTGTGGTAACCGTCTCCGGTAATTGACGCCGACTTTCTTTAACCCAAATAACTGTCACCCCAAAGGAAGACAAGTCCGGCCTTGAAAGGCTCTCATTAATCGCATGTCCAGATAACAATCGATCATCTGAAATGACAATTACGATTTGAGGCAAAAAGGTCCTCTTCTTTTGGTCAGCTTCTTGAAACGAGACTGCAGTACTTGATACAGACTTGTCAGCACAGCATCCTTTGTCCGATCATCATGAACAAATCCACGAACATTAATCATTGGTAATAGAAAATGAGGTAAAAATCTCCATTTCTTCCAAATTTGATCATAATCTTCTTGGGAGCTCAAATTAACAAAGATCACATCATGATAAGAGTGAAAAGCAGCAATTTGCAACAAAATTTGCTGAATGAACAACTGCCCCATATCGTGTTTAGCCACAAGTCCGACAATATTTTCAGCCAGTGTAGTGGTGACAGGAACTCCCTTTTGTTTCTCATAGGTCTTTAATAAATCTTGAGAAAATATAGTTAATTTATCTTTGGTTAAATAGTCCGTTTGATAATCAATTTGAAGCTGGCTATCCATCTCACCCAATCCTAGTGAAACCGTCATGAAATCTTCATTGAAAGGCAAGCGTTCATAAAGACGTTCATCGTAATGCTTGATCATTTCAATCAACGTTTCTATATTCGGTTGCTGATAAAAAAGGATTTTCTTCTCTTCTGCATAGTGTTTTTGCAGAGTAGATACTTGCTTCAATAAGTACGACTCATAATCTTCAACCCTTGAAATCTTCTTTTGTTTGTACTCTTTCTTATCAGAAAAATAGCTTGTAATGGAGAAAGCCGCGGTAAGGATACTCATCCCCCCCATGCTCAGCATCATAATAGCATTTCTTCCCATTAAAACTACTACTAATCCAGAAAGAGCTACCATCCCAATAGGAGGAACGATTGCTCGCCAAATCGCATTTTTGGGTTTTGTCGGTGGATTCTTGGGGTTTTCAATTCTCTGTCTCTTATCGTAGATAGTAGGTAGCACACGCGGACTCCGCCGATAAACTGGGAAATTGGCAGGATAGATAGAGCTTTTAGCTTTTAATAATACGGTTTGGCTGTTAAAATGTGGTTTTTCCACAAATGAGGAAATTTTCCACTGATCCTCTAAAAATTCTACAAGGTAGTTCTCGACAAAAAGACTATCCCCTTGTTTAAAATCAGCAATCACATCAGCAGTACCCAATTGGTCATTTAGATAGAAAACATTGCCATTTGGATAGACGTACACTTTACCGTTGGAAAATAGGACATAGGTATTTGATTGAATTTTGAGATCTGACTCTTTCTCTTTTGAGATGACAAAATCCTCAGCCGGAGGCGACATATAACTGACAAAAATATTCTGCCCTTCGTCCAGTACATAGACCGTCTTCGTTCCAATGATGTTTTTCCCCGTAGCTAACTCCTGTCCATTAGAGTATATCTTACCATTCTTTACGTTGAAAGAAAGTCCTTGGTCTTCAGCACTGTCTCCCTCTGTAAAAGTGAGCAAAGAAAATCTATCACCAAATATAACTACTTTGATTTGATCCAACATACCACTAGCTGTCGGATCCTTTTCTGTATTGTTAAATAATTTATTATTTTCCCTACTCATCTTTTTCGTTACCCACTTTTACCCCTAGTTTTTTAGAGAGCTCTTCAATTTCCTTACGATATTCACTCAATTTCTTTTGTTTGTCCGCACCCTTCATGTTTTTATCCTCACGGGTCTGTTCATACAAATTCGTATAGGCATGGAGGGTCAACTGATCATCTCCAATATTCTGAGCTAAATCGAGAGATTTTTTATAGTCTCCCCTTCCAAGATAGATCCAATAATCTAACAGATTCTCTTCGCTAGATGGAGTAATTGTATTCAAAACACTTGATTTCTGCTCCTCAGATAAGTCATCTAAGTGAACGTAGGAAGAGGCTAAAACATATTTCGCTTCCTTCCCTAAGCGATTCACCTTGAATTCTTGTAATTCATCGGCCACATCATCATAGTGTTTAGAGATAAACTGACTCTGTGCACTGACAGTTGCTTTCTGAACAGGAATAGACCAAAAATAAAAATATGCTGCGAAAGCGCCTAACGTAATCGTCGCTACAGAAAAAATTCCCATTCCAATGGAAAAAATACGCCAATTTCTTTTTGAGACTACGATCTTGGTCTTCTTTTCTTCTTGATAGGCCTTGTCATACGCTTCATTGATATATTTTACAACTTCATCATATGTCTTACAGGCGATAATATCTTGTACTAGTGAGTCACTAATAGCCGAGATACCATTCACCAAAAGCTCAAAATCAAGCTTTGGTCGAAGAATAGAGACAACCAGAGCTTTGTAGTTCATCAAGAAAGTCTCTGAAGTATAGGGAATTGGATTCATAATTCCTTCTAAACCATAATGAAGAATTTTGATGACACTTCCTTGTAAAAAGATATTTTTTGGATGAATGTAAGGAACCTTAAAGCTATGCTCAGAAAAAGTGATTGACTCCATCTTTTGAGCCAATTCCAAACGTTTGACCTCGGTCATTTCTTCAGCGATAAGATCTTTCAGACTATAGGAAAAGTTTGGCTTATCATACAATAGAGTTAAGAAACCATTCTCTTCTAATGTCACTGTCGCATCCAAATAGTTTTCAATAGTTGCTAGTTTTTGTCTAGAAAAATGGCTTGGTGCCAAAACGACCTTAACCTTTTCCTTACTATGTTTAATATCAATTTTGTCAGTCATTTATGATTACCTCCAGCACGTCTCCATTTCCTAACGGATACTCCTTCAACGCTCTATGTTGCTCTATCCGCAATAGCTTTCCTTGAACATCTAAATACCAATTGCTTTGACGAAGAGACAATAGCTTATCTAGATCATTTGAACACATTAACTCCTTGACTTCTTGTAAAGATAAGGTCTTAGAAAATCGAATATCTATTTCCTTATCCTTATATCTAATCGTTGCGTTTAAATAGTCTTCCCCCATGAAAAATCCTTCCTAAATAAATGCCACTTAATAGCATTGCCACAATAAACAAGACTATACCAAGAATTGACCAGATCATCGTTGTTCCCGATTCTTGTCTATCTACCTTGATATTATCAGCAACCTGGTAATTTTGAAATAGAGTCTGACGATAGGCTTTCGTATCTACCCCATCTCCGCTCGACACTTCCCTCTTGCTGAAATTTGATTGATTAGCAATTTTAATGATTTCTTGTGCGTTTGTCTTATTTTTTGTCGCCTCTTGCTCTATTCGATCCATGAACAAGTTCGGAGCGTACATGTGCTCAATCTCATTACCTTGAGAACGCTGCTTCTTCTGCGTCACTGAGTCTGTTTTTAATTCCAGCTCACCATCTTTAGCATGAACAGTACTTCCTGAATAAAATAACAGCATCAGTAGCAAAAACAATTGACTGACTTTTTTCAACACTTCATCTCTGCTTTCTATATTAAAAAAATAGTGAATTTCCAGATTTAAAAAGGTGACCACTACTCACCAAAAATGATAAATACTATCAAAATATCTATAGAATCCAACTATTTTAGTTTATCACGAATTATCGTAATATTCAAACGTATTGTTAGGCTTGTTTGAATACAAATTTTAATGAATAGAAACTATCCGTCTGACAAGTATATCTCCTAAAGACCACTAACTACACCATCTTCATCGAGTTAATAAACAGCCTTATTTTTACCATCCCTTAGCAAATACTTTATTATAGTCTCAGAAACTTTAAAATCGCTATAAATGAAAAACCGCTTTTATTTAAGCGATTTTTCATTTATAGCGATTCATAATTGAGATTACTAAACTTAATCCTCAACTTTCATTTTCGGTATATCCAAACCTTTTTCCCAGTCTTCATAGACTTCCATATACCGAATTTCTTCTTCATCTTCAAAACCTCTGAAGACAACTTTTTCAATACTTTCATGGTTAAAAAACGCCGCATCTTCGGGGTTAATTCCTCTAGGATATACAACTCCTACGTAGTCTGAATAGACATTGGTTCCTTCTTGCTCTAAAACGGCACCTCGACCAACAACCATCACTTTAACAGTGCCACCTTCCAAATAAACAATACTTCCTAATGGCAATAATTTTTCACTCATATTTTTACACCTTTCTATTACTTATTTTCTAATAACTGACCACTTTTGACCAACTTTTTATAATAGGATTTACTGTACCATTCGCGGTCACTAATCTCCAAATATTCTTTGTATTCCATCGGATACTTATGGATATAGTAGGCTTGCACAATGTGGACATTAATGAGAAATGCTACTAAATAAGCGTAGATAACAAAGCTAACGGTCAGCAAAGGGCTTAAAAGATAAGAATACCACAAAATCGGTAGCTTATTTACCAAATGATAAACTAGTGATATTGGAAAAAGAAGGACCATTATTCCTAGGGCAATCAACAAGACTTTCTTCAGAAGTTCCTTTTCATCTTCATCATTCAATCGTCGTTTCAAATTCTGGATTTTATTAACAATTATCCAGATAAAGAGAGCGATTCCTACTATCAGCTGAAGCCAGAATCCCAGCAGAGTGTTGGCATCGTAGGCCACAGCACTTGCTAAGTAGAAGACTGCTAAAAACGCAGAAGATACCCATGGAAAATAGAGAGGGAAATAGGTAAAGACCTGACTGCTCAAGCGCTTCTTAGGCCAAAAAACAGGAATAGAAGCAAATAGATAAGTTAAGTAGAATAGCAGACTAATAGGTTTTAGAAATGCTGCCATAGATCGGATCAAGGCAGTTGAAGCAGAAGATATATAATATACTTCACCTTCTAAACCAATACTACTTGGCATAGCAATTGTTATAAAATATCCTATAATACCAAAAAAGATAAACATACAAAAACCAACTGTAAAGAGGCGATTTAGTAGGCTCATATGGATAGGATTTGGCATCCCTGCTGTCAATGAATACTTCCCACTGGTTACAATTTTCTTACTGTCTTCAAAATCAGCACCAAATATACTTACTCTCTTCATTGTTTAGCCTCCAAACCATGACGTAACAGTCTTCCATCCACTAGTAAGAGCTTTACCAACATTTTTCGCTGTCTTAACTGCCCCATCATAAGCATCAAATGCAAGATTCTCGACACCTTTGTAAAATTCATCCTTTCCATTTGGATTAACTACACCTGCAATCCCGTTAACAGTTCCGAACAGGAAACCAACTCCTGCTCCAATTGGACCAAACTTTGCTCCAACAGCTGTTGCTTCCAATGGACCAGCATTCTTCATAGTTTCTATACCCGCATGGAGGACAGACTTACCAACACTCTTATAAGCACGACTCCCTTTATCATTATAGGCGCTGATTCCATGATAACCAGCTTCAGCTGCCATTAAAGTCCAACCAGCAAAGTTGAGCCCTTTCCCAACTATCTTAATGCCATTTGAGGGGACCATCAACCATATCAACTGTATCTTTGATCTTGCTCACATACTTCCATGCCTTAGACTCAGTAATTGAGGTCATCACAGATCTAAATTTATTTCCTAATCTTGAATGGTAGAGCACATCCCAAAGTGTTCGACCATCCTTACTATATTTCTGCCATAATTGGTTTAGGCCATCAAAGCCTGCTCTCTCCATGCTTTGATGAGAACTATGACTTCTTGCGCCTTTTACCAATAAATCATAGTAGCCCTCTAACAAATCCATACCATTGGACAAGCGATTGTTATTTTCATTCTCTGATATTTCCCCTGCTGTTTTTTTCACAAAAAATAAACCATCAACAGTTTTTGATATTAAATTCAACATTTTTACTGGAGTTGAATTACTTACAGAATCTTGAATTTGATTGACAGCATTCAAAAAGTCATCTTCGTAGTAAAATGCCTTAGCTTCTTTTGATGTGAAAGAAGTTTTGCCTGCAGCTGCTAAACCTCCCAAAGTAGTCATCTGAATCTGCAATAATTTACTGTAGTCATCACCACGCTTCCAACCATTGAAGCTTTCCATATTTGTTTTGGTATCCGTTAGAATGGTTTTACCTTCTGATAAGGGGGTTGTAATAGTACTAGCATCTGGATTAGTTAGGCTAATAATGTCAGAGATTGAGTCATAAATACTAGCTGTTTGTCCATCTACAGTAGAAATACTGGTCTCAATACTTGAAAAACCATCTAAGATTCCTTGTAAGTAGTCTGTATCAATAATTGCATCTGCCGCAGTTTCGGATACTGTCGTCTGAAACTGTTCAATCGTTTTGTCGTATTGAGCAGAGAGAAGAGTCATAGCGTTAGAGAAATTCGTCATCAGCGGAATTTGATGATTGCTAATCTTAGCATTAATTGCTGATTTGACATCTCCTTTAAGACTTTCCGAATTGACCAGATTCACAAATGAGGACTTTGCTGTTTCGATTTGATTTGAAAGTGATGTTTGTGAGGTAGACAAGGACGTCTTTTGGTTCTGAACCTCTGTCATATCAATTTTCATCGATTTCTCCTTCGGTACTATGTGTCAGGGAAAGAATATTATGTTGGAAATAATCCTTTCGAAATTGCTGATCAACATAGTCTTGATCAAACGTATCGCTGTACCCTTTATGAATAACCTGAGAAATTAAATAACTTGGAATAAACAATGGTTCCACATCTAATCTCATACCATAGGGATAAATACTCACCATATAATCTATATATTCCTTATCATCTGGTTCAGGGATAATCCTACGCCCCATGATTGTTGCCATAAAGGGAACTTTTGCATCCTCCATGGCAGAAACTAACCCTTGAGGAAGTAAGTCGCGATCCAACTCTACCAAACTTCCTAAAGGAAGAACTGGGGCCAGAAGCAAGTCCGTATAGGATAGCCAAAGCATAAAGTCTTTCATTGGTAGTTTGACTTCCGAGTCCAAATACGTCAAGCATGCTATTGAACTGTCCCAGTCAAACTCCATCTCAACGGATGTCCCAAGCAAACTACTGTAACTATACAGAGACTCTTTCTTAAAAATTACCAGTTGGAGTTTACGAAAAGCATCAGCTTGACCGACTAAGGAATAGCCAACTTGTTCTAGGACAGCTTGATCATCCTCACTAATTTCTAATTGATGCAAGGCCGTTTTGTATAAATTACTCATCTCATTCATTTATCTAGTTCCTTTCCGGTAACTTTCTTATTTAGCATTTGCCTGATTTTTGTCATCTGTCACTTTGTTTTCAGCAGCTTGATTCATATGTGTGACATCATCAGTAGTAAATGTTTTAAGAGCACCAATTACTTCGTTAAATGATTTAATATCATCATTAAAAGATGTAAAAGGCGTCATCGTTGTAGTTGCAAAACTCAGCTCCGCAATATCTGTAATATTTGTGACACTTGAATTAACTGTAGAAGTCAGTCCGGTCCAAGTGCCATAATCTGTTCCTTTTATTCCCATTGATCCTTCTATCCTTTATCATGAAGTTGCGTTATTTGCCGCTTGCTTGATAATTCGTCATATTAGTATAGGCTGTATCAGCTGCAGCCTGTAGATTCGCAGACTCCGTTTGGAGCTCCTCAATCATATTGGCTATACTGGTTAAATTTGTATCATGGCTTGTTTTATTAGTCGTAGCAGCAGTATTTGCCAATTCATACTGTTCGGCATATTTAGTTTTACGATCACCTTTGAACTGAGATTCATCTTCCCCTTTTATGTTCTCTAAGGCCTCTATAATACCTGTTTGAAAATTTTCTATCTGTGTGGATAGATCTGTCTTTGCAGTCTCTAGGCGGGTAATTTTTTCGTCGACCACTCCCTTTTGAGCAATGGCTTGCTCATATTTTTGAGATTCTTGATTCGCTAGACCTTGGTAGTAGGATGCATCTGACATTTTTACTCTCCTCTATCGAAATTTCAACTAAATTAAAGAGGGATAGGAAGTAATCCCATCCCTCCATTCCAGAGTCTTCTTATCCTTTAAACCAAATCCAGATGCGTCTGCGTTGTCACGCTCAGCAACAGTATTAGCATAGCTAACCAATTGTTGATTAATAGAAGTCAACAACTCTTGGAATTTAACAACATCACCGTGTAATTGTTGATATTGTTCAAGGTAAGAATTAAAGGCACTACCTTGCCAGTGTGCTTGCATTTCTCCATTGGCACTGTTTACTGCTTGGATAGCAGCTTCAATTTGATCGCGAGCGTTTGAATAAACAGCGGCTTGCGAGGTGAGTTCTTCTGGGGATAGTGAAATTTCTGCCATAATTGGACTCCTTGTTTATAATTTATTTGTTCAAAATTGAACAACTTATAGTAGAATTCTAACGCTTTTAATAGGAATTGTCAAGAGTATCCATTTTATTTTATGATTTGGGTTTCAAACTTTTCTTCATCACTCTCCCCTTCCCCAAACACCATCCCAATATTATCTCCCCACTTGTGGTATGATGGTAGAGTATGTTTAGGTGCCAAGCTACTTGAGCACCTCCGTGCTAAAAGGAGAACGAATATGAAAATCGCATGGAATGAAATTAAATACCAACCCAAGAAGTTTATCCTGATTGAACTCCTCATTACCATCCTCATGTTTATGGTGGTGTTCTTGTCCGGTCTGACAAATGGACTGGGCCGTTCGGTATCAGCCCAAATCGATAACTATGGGTCGCTGCACTACATCCTTTCGACGGATTCAGAAGGGATTATCCCCTTTTCAACCATTACGGCGAAAGATGTAGATGAGGTCCAAAAGATAGAGGGAATGGGCTATTCGGGTTTGTCCATCCAGCGAGCAACTGTCTCAAAAACAGAGGATTCCAACACTCTGGATATCACCTACTTCGCGACTGATCACAACGAAGAAGAGATCCTCAATCCAAACATGGAAGATACAGACCTCAAGATCTCTGACTTAAAGAAACGAGGTCATTCTAGACAGTTCTTTCAAAGAGGATGAAGGGATCCAAGTCGGCGATCAAGTGATCGATAAAACCTCTAAGCAAAAACTCAAGGTCGTGGCCTTCGCGAAAAATGCCAAATACGGCTATAGCGAGATTGGCTTTATCAGCTCGGATACCTACACAGGCATGCGGCAAAAAACAGATCCAAGCTATCAATGGCAAGCCCAAACCCTTGTGACCAAGAAAAGCATCTCTTCTAGCGATCTAGCCAGCAACTTAATGGTGGCGGATAAAAAGCAAGTGATCGATAAAATCCCTGGCTACAAGGCTCAAAACCTGACGCTACGGATGATCACTTGGGTGCTCTTACTCGCTTCTTCTGCTATCCTTGGGGTCTTCTTCTATATCCTCACCCTGCAGAAGTTGAAACAGTTCGGCGTCTTGAAGGCCATTGGCATGTCCATGAGCCAGATTACCTATGTCCAACTATCCCAGCTCACCATTATCTCCCTTATCGGAGTGCTGCTGGGACTTGGTTTGGCAACTATGATGGCGCCATTTTTACCCAATAGCGTCCCTTCCTTTATGACCCTGAAAGACAACCTCACCATCTCGGTTAGCTTTATCCTAACTTCTATTTTGTGTGGTGCCTTGTCCCTTGTCAAAATCAAAAAAGTAGATCCAATCGAAGTCATTGGTGGAAATGGAGAATAAGATGGCCATTATCGAATTAGAAAATATCAGAAAATCCTACGCCGATGGCAACCAGGTGCACCATGTCCTCAACCAACTAGAGTTAAGCGTCGAACCCAACGAATTCGTCGCCATCTTGGGCCCTTCAGGATCTGGCAAGTCCACGCTTTTAGCCATCGCTGGCTTGCTTTTATCAGCGGATGAGGGGAGGATTCGCATCGCAGGCCAAGACTTGACCAGTCTCAACCAAGGCCAGTGGACGCAAAAACGGCTGGAATTGCTCGGCTTTATCTTCCAAGACCACCAGCTCCTCTCCTATATGAAAATCGGTGACCAGTTAGAACTAGTGGCCAAATTAAAAGGGGAAAAGGACAAGAAAAAACGCCAAGAGGAAGTCAAATCCTTGTTGACAGATCTTGGCATCGAAGCTTGTTACCACCAATACCCGAATCAGATGTCCGGTGGACAAAAGCAACGGGCAGCCATCGCTCGGGCCTTTATCGGAAATCCGCAGGTCATCTTAGCCGATGAACCAACGGCTAGCCTAGACCCAGATCGAGGGCAAGAAATCGCCCAATTGATCCAAAAAGAAGTCAAATCCAAAAACAAGAGCGCCATCATGGTGACCCATGACCGCTCCATCCTGACCTATGTGGATACCATTTATGAATTAAAACATGGCCAACTGCTAAAGGTAGAAAAGGTTGATTAAATACAAACTAGCAAACAAGCATTTTTGAACTGTACCCCGAAAGTTGGACAGATAAAATCTAACTTTTGGGGTATTTTTGTGTCAATTTGCTTTTTGTTTCAGATTATTGTATAAGTTTTTTTCTGACCTTATCAAACTCTTCATTGATTAAAAATTAATTTATTTGCGATACTTTTCAATCCATGAAACGGAAAAATCTACTAAACTACGCTGTTGCATTAATCTAGCATCGGCAATACCTATTTTCCCTATATTTGCATGACCTATTTCTTCAAACGCAATTCCTATGTCTTCAAAATCTTCTCCATCAACAAATAAGGTCTTATATGATTTCCATATACGAACACCATCTTCAAGTATAGCACTGTGTTCAATACAGTCATGTTTTCCAGGATACTCTGCACGAACATCCGCTAGGTGTATAGAGGTGTTTTTATCATATCCAACCCCTATTAACAGTACTTTTGCATCAAGTTCATAGAGTTTTGCGATAGGTGATCCCTCCCCAAATATATTTGAAAGAGTATGTTCCTCTGTAATATATTCAGCATGTTTCCCCCATGCACAAATTGATCTTGCTGGATGCTCTGTTCTGATGCTACCTGGCCATTGACGAAACATTTCTGCAACAGCTCCCATTGTATTGGTTGGCGTTATCTGCTTATCATATGCTGGCCAATTCTCTCTAATTTTTTCCCAGTCTGACTCCTCTGCATTCCAGTGCACACCTGTTTCCGGATCTAGATTTTTCCATGACTGCGTGGGCATCACAATGGTTCCTTCAGAAGTAACAACTTCAATTAGAGCTTCTATCACAGCCTGTGCTCCTCCACATACATATCCAATACTTTTTAACGATGTATGTACAATGACTACATCTCCTTTTTTCAGGCCAAGGTCTGTTAAGCTCTGTACGATATCTTTTTTATATATTGTTTTCATAGTTTTTTCCTCTTTTCATCAAAAAATAATCGGACATCATTTCTCCTCAATGTAAGTTTCCACTTCTTCAATCGTCAGTTTTTCACTTAAGTTTTGGCTAATTCCTGATATTTTCTATCTGAAACAACAGATGTCATTTTGTCACAAGTTTTTCCTTTATTCTTTTGAGATAAAGTTGTTACCTTCATTGCTTGAAAATATTTTTATACGAAAATCTACTGTCTTCGCTTTTTAATTCATAACTACCACATGACTTTTTGTCTGTGTAATTAGCAGTTTTCAAATAAAGCTTTACAATATCTAATGATTTAAATGGAAAATTGCACCTTTGTAATCCACGAATTGGATCGCATTCAATACAAATACAAATGTATTGTGTAGGGTGGTTTAGGAATTCCAGGGGATTGAAAAAAAGTGGCGTCACTCAATTTTAGTCAATATACTATTCTTTACACATTTTAATCTATAAATTATCATATCATAAAATGGACTAAATAATATGTACGAACAAAAAAGTCAGTCACTTTATTTTTTTATGTATAATCAAGATAAGCTCTAGTTCAGTCTTAAATATATACCGTATTTTATTCCATGACCAAAAAACGAATTTCCAAATTAGTTTTATTAATAAGTATCTCTAAATTCTATTATTACAGGAAAACATCTAAAAATACAAACTAGCGAACAAGCATTTCTCTTGTTCGCTAGTTTTTTATTCTTGAGGATCTTTGGGCAGTTCCATACGGAAGCGTAAGCCCATAGCCGTTTTATCAAATTGGTAGGCCAGTTCTTCATGGTCTAGCAAGTGTTGGACCACAAAGAGTCCCAAGCCACCTTCCTTCTTCTGGTGGCTAGCGGTCATTGGCATCTCAGCGGTCTCTACCATTTCTTGGCTGGTATTTTCAACCGCCAAGTGCGTCCCTTCTTCTTCGAGACGGAGCTGGATCTCTCCACCGGCATCTGAATGTTTGACGGCATTACTAATGACATTTGAGAGGACCAATTTCAGAATGGCTGGATCCATATAGACTTGTTTGTCAGGGATTTGATTGTCAATCGTGAGCGCGCGAGATTGAGCCAAGACCTTGTACTGGTCGAGGATCTGCTCTAAGACCTGATCCAGCTGGATCCACTCCTTGTCTCCAGCCAATTCTTGGACAGAGGACAGGGACAGGATTTCTAGGACGATCTGGTTCATCTCATCGACGATATCGAGGGAGACCGACAGGTAGCGGTCCCGGTCCTTGTAGCAGCCAATCTTATCCCGCATATTTTCTAGGATAATCTTCAAGCTGGCTAGAGGCGTCTTGAGCTCATGCGAGGCTCCCCGTAGGAATTCCACCTTCATCTGCTCCAACTTCAGATTTTCTTGTTTTTGCTGCTCTAGATTGTCGATCACTTCTAGGAGATGGTGATAGAGATCATTGATCTGTTGTTTGAGGACGCCAATCTCATCCTGCGAATGAATGGGAAGACTGGCTGTCCGATCCAAGCGCTTCATCCGCTTGGTCATCTGCTTGATCTCCAGGATCGGAGCAGAAATCAGGCGGGCATAGAGATAGGAGGCAATCACTGACAGGACAAAGGAAACAAGAAGACTATAGGGAAGAAAGCCCAGACTGATGTCCCGCGCTTCCTTTTGGGAATCGACAGTTGCTAAGAATTGCAAGGTCAAGTCCTTCCCCTCTTTTGTCTGGATTTTTCGCTCTTCAATGACCAGAGAATTGTTCTGGCTGTCAGGGTTCACGAGCAAGTCATCCTTGACCTCTAGGGCATTTTGTTTTTCCTTGTCCTTGATCGAGACCTTGATATCATTGGTCTTGGAATATAGGTCGATGACAGACTCAATGGTTCCTTCTTCCTGACCTTGGAAACTCTTGGCCAGGGCCTGTGATTTCTTCAAAATCGTCTGGCGCTGGGACTCGATATAGGTCGACGGGAAAATAAAGTAAACCGAAGCGTGTAAGAGGATGACTAAGCTACTAAATAGGGCAAAGGTGATCAGAAAAATCTTTGCAAAGATACTCCGTTTGGTCATGGTCTCTCCAATTTATAGCCGACATTGCGTACCGTTACGATACAGTCCAGCTCTAGTTTTTTTCGTAGTTCCTTGATATAGACATCGATCACCCGATCAAAAGGAATCTCCTCCGTCTCCTTCCAGACAGCATCGAGGATCTGAGAGCGAGTCCGGGCCTTGCCCTCATGCTGGAGCAAGTATTCCAAGATTTCCAACTCCTTGGCATTCATGGAGATGGCTTGCCCAGCAAGACTGGCTGTGTAGCTCTCAAAATCCACCCGTGCCTCTCCATAGGTGAAGACCCGGGAAGGCTGAAGCTTTTTAAAATAGCTTCGATGCGGACCTTCAAGAGGGACAAGGAAAAGGGTTTTTCCAGGTAGCCATCTGCCAACTCTCCAAAGGCCGTTAACTTATAGTCCTCGTCATGGAAGGCCGTCAGCATAAGGACAGGGACTGAGCTGGTCTTCCGGATGGCCTTAAGCACTTCCAAGCCATTGAGGATAGGGAGCTGGATATCCAGCAAGACCAGATCCGGCGCCTCTCTGTGAAAGAGGTCCAGGGCCTCCTGCCCATCACCTGCTTCAAAGACCTCATAGCCACATTCCATGAGATAGTCGCTCATCCCTTCACGAATCAGGACTTCATCTTCTACGATTAGTATCTTCATACACTTTCCTTTATCTAAGAACTTCTTCTACCTCCTATTATACCCTATTTCTATTTTAGGAAACAATCTCTTATTCGACATCCACCAAGAGTTCCTTTGGTTTCTTATGCAAGAGCCATTGAGAAGAAAGGATGGATACGAGGATCAAGAGAAGGCCACCGACCAAGACAATCACCAACAATTGGCTCGGTTGGATATCCATATGGATATCAGTCAGGGTCTTACTGAAGCTTTCTGCCTCAGCTCCTCCACCAAGGTTGGCTGCAGAGGATTCTTGAGCCATTTGTTTGGCAATGCCACTGGTTACGTTCTTAAGCACCGTATCTCCGACTCCTTTGGCAAGAAGTCCTGCAACTCCATAAGAGAGGAGGAAGGCTGGGATGGAAATCATGACTAATTCTGCCACGAATTGTCCCGCAATCTGCACCTTAGAAAGTCCTAAAGCCAGTAAGATTCCCACTTCTCTGCGACGGGCATTGAGCCACAAGACGAGGAGAAGGGTGAGAAGCAAGCTAGCAAAGATGAGGCTACCGATAAACAAGTAGTCCGCCACTTGGAACATGCTGCTGATCGATTTTTGCAAGGCTGGGTAGTTGGAAGAGCTCTTGACTAGGTCATAGTAATTCCATGGGATATCCAAGGCTTTGATTTTTTCGATCAATTTATCGAGGTCCTGATCCCCCTTGGCAAAGAAGGTCGCATCCTCATAGGTAGCTGTTTGAACAGTATTGCCGTAGAGTTTGGCAGCTGTATCCAAGTCAGAGATGAGGGTATCTTCATACAACTCTTGGGCGTAAGTTAGAGGAGCTTGGTTCTTCCCTGAGAACAGACCTTTAATGGTTACTTCGACAGTTTCATTGGCCCCTTTTTCATTGTCAGCGTCGTAGAGATTGGACTTGAGACGCACCTTATCGCCTACCTTGAGACCATTCTTTTTCGCCAAATCTTCGTGCATGAGGATTTGGTTTTTGTCCTTATCCGTCAGGTGCTCCCCTTGGACCAGCTTGTAGGCTCCAGAGACAAACTTATCTTCTTTTGAAGAGTCGTTGACCCCTGTCACCATCAAGGTATTCTTGAAGTGCTTGGCTCGCTCTGGAGATTGATTTTGCAGAGTTTCTTCGGTCTCAATGATCTCGTGGTCTAGGATATCCGCGATGGCATTGATCCGCTTGATAGAGGAGGTGATCCCCTCTACCTGGCTAATTTTTTCGATATCTTCTCCTCTGAGATTCCCAGCTCCCCGAGGGGTCCCCGGATTGGTCCTGCGGTTGATCTGCATGGAGAAGCTATTAGTGATGGATCCCAGGCTTTCCGATGAAGCTTTTTGGGTCGCCCCCTTCATAGAGAGTCCGATCAAGCTCAAGGTCCCCATGAGGAGAATGATGGCAAAGAGCAAGAGAGACTTGGGCCATTTACGTGTGATATAAGCAAAAGCATTGCGCAACATAAGATTCCCTCCTTACTTGCTCTTCTCGACAAGGCTACGGCGACTCAATTCCAAGACCACATCGGAGGCCTCCGCCACTTCCTTACTGTGGGTGACGACGATGACACATTTTTGGCGTTCCTTGGCCAACTTCTTCAAAATGGCAATGATGTCACCGGCTGTCTGTTCGTCAAGGTTTCCTGTCGGCTCATCTGCTAAGATGACAGGTGCTTCTGAAACGAGCGCACGCGCAATAGCCACCCGCTGTTGTTGCCCGCCGGATAGTTGTAGGACATTGCGTTTGATTTGCGTTTCGTCCAATCCCAATTCCAAGAGAATTTCTTTCCCTGCCTGTTTGTTGACCAGACGGACATTTTCCAGTGGCGTCAAATAATCGATTAGATTGTAATTCTGAAAGACCAGGGAGACATGGTGCTTGCGGTGGTAGCTAGACCCTTTGGTCTGGATGTCCTCCCCCCATCAAAGAGAACCTGACCCTTCTTGGGATTGTCCAGACCAGCCAAGAGGGAGAGGAGGGTCGATTTCCCAGTTCCTGACTGACCGATAATACTGTAAAATGTCCCATTTTCGAACTGATAGTTCACATTTGAGAGGATATCTTCACTATAGCTTTGGTAACTATAGGCTACATTCTTGAGTTCTAACATATGTGTCATTTCTCCTTAACTCATTTTTGTTAATATTTCTTTGGGGTCTTGCGCCAGATCATGCTGGTCGTTACACCGAGCGACAGAAGGATCAAGCACAAGAGGCTAGCATAGGCGATTCCTAAGGAAAGGCCTTGAGGGACTTGGTTGAGCAAGTCTAGGGTCTGCTGTTGACCCGTCTGTCCGACAAACTGCTCTAAGAAACGATGGCTGACCATCCGACCGATGAGAAAGGCTGGGATCACTGCTAGTAAGGATACCAGCACCACTTCCAAGAGGAACTGTCTAAAAATCCGGCCCTTGCTCTTCCCAATGGATAAGAGCACCCCGATTTCATGGATCCGCTCCCGTGTCCAGAGACTGAGTAAGAGCGATAGGGCACCGGCTCCCGTCACCAGGAGGACGATCATCATGATCCGCACCAGGCCTTCTAGGGTCTGAGAGGATTCTTTCATCTGGTCAAAGGCCTTGCGATCTTCGACCACGCGTAGCGATTGCCAATCCAGATCCAAGCTTTTGACTTGCTTCAAGAGGGCATCGATTTTCTCAGGATCTTTGACGCCAAAGGTGGCCTGGGTCACTTCTTTCTGACTGAGACCAAGAAGCTTAGTCGCATCCTCATAAGGGAGGTAGACTTGGTTTTCACTCAGATCAGAGGTCATTCCTGTGAATTTTTCCTGTTTCTTACCCGAAAAGATCCCAACGATTTTAAAGGTTTGCTCTTTGGCAGGAGTCTCTCCCATCTGAAAGCTGGATAAGGTCAAGGAATCTCCGACCTTTAGCTTGTTCTTCTTAGCCAACTCTTGGTGGATCAAGATCTGGCCGCGAGCCTTATCAGATAAGTGCTTGCCTTTCACCAGTTGGAAACTGCCACTGCGGAAATCCAGGTGCTGGTCTGTCTTCTGGGTAAAGACAGCGCCTAGCGCTTGCTTGGCTTCCTGACCCAGATCATCCCGCTCTACCGACTGCTGCCCCGTCACCGCTTCTTTATCAAGAATGCGAACGGGACTTTCATATTGTGGGACCATGGCTCCTACCCCAGAAAGTTGTTGCACTTTTTTAGCTTCCTTCAGAGCAAAGGGAGCATTCCCCTGTTTACTGGTCAGGGCAAAGCTGGTACCAGCCGACTGCTTGATATGGTCCTCCAGTCTTCCTCCCACTTGCATTAGTGAAAAACAGAAATACAAGCAAGAGAGGATCAAGAGGAGAATCAGAAAGAGGACCAGATTCCTCGTTCTTTTTCGAGAAATATAGGCGATTGCCTGTTGCAAGAGAAACATCTCCTACCTCCATCTAAAAGAAAGACTCCCCAGTTTATTGATAGCAACTGGGCTCGCTTTCATCATTTGTTGCTTTCATTATAGAGGAGAAATGTGAAATGTTTATGAAATACAAAAAAACTCCCCCAGAAAAATCTGGAAGAGCCTTAGCAAGGGGTGGATGAAAAAGTTTAATATGAAAAAGGTCGATAAAAATTAAGAATCAAAAGTTTTAATTTATTCGATCAAGTTTTTGTCTTTAGACATGTATGTGGGAAGTATTCCCCCCTTGCTCTAATGTAGAACTTTTTCTACTTAATATATTTTAACGCATCTTTGTTACAAAATAAAGGAATTTGTATTGCATTTTTATTCCAAATATCGAACAGGCAGGTTACTTCAAAATATCAACTATCTATCCACCTGCTTCAAAGGGCACCCTCCCGTGATGTCACTATATATAAACAAAAACCCACACATCAAATAACTGATCTGATCCTCATCAGATTGATCCTAGTTTCGTCAAGAAAGGAAACCGATCTGTAGAAAAAACAGGTTCCAGCTAAATTTATTTCACAAATTGTTGCAATATATATTAATATGCACTCTCGCCACACACAAAGAAGAGATTACGAAAGAAAACAAAGAAGGCCGATAAGTACTGACCCAAAAAAAGTTAGCAAAATAATTAATCCAAGGTATTTTACTCCATATTATGCAGGACTATGTTCTTTTATCTTTAGTTTAATACGCTTGTTAGAATAGCAAATTCTGTCACATTCGTATAGTACTTTTTCATTAGTTTGGAAGAATCATTTTTAATTTATCAAAAAGCCCCTTCCTTTATGGAGGGACTTTCTTATCTTATATACTGGCTTGGTTTACAAACTTTATTGGAGGGATGAACATAGTGACAAATTAGGAGTCACAAAGATAGGCATCTTCATCGAACTAAGCTCGTTACGGTTAAAGATTTTCTTCCCTCTTCTGTTTTCTTCGTTCTTCCTCCAGTTGCTCCAATTCTTTGCGATATTTAGCAGTGATTTCTTCTTTTTCATCTTGAAGCCGATGAATACAATTTATCAAATATAAATTAAATTCTTCCACATTAGCATTCATCTGATGAATTATCGGATACAGTTCATTTGAAGATTGATTTCTAGTATAATAAAGTAATTCCTCAATCATCATGTCTGTCTTCCTAAAAGCATCTTGCCTCATAAAATCAAGACTCTCTTCCACCTTTTCGATATTCTTTATATCTTGCTTATATTTTTCTTCCAATCTATCGTTCATCCCCATACTTAACCTCAGATAATAGGACTTTGAAGGTTTGGCTGAGGAATATCTGTTAAATAATCGACTGCAGCTGTGGCGGCTTTCCCTGAAAATCCGCCCGTCAAACTTTCTTTGAGCTTAGAGCTTGCAAACTCTGACATTTGTAGTTTCTCTTCAGCTAACCAATTTGTTAAAGTAACGGATTCTGTTTTCACTTCCTCTATCATTAAGGAGATTAGCCCATTAATCACCAAAATTTCATTAGATCTCATTTTTTCCAGATATTCACTATATGCCTCTGATTCAATTTCGTTTAAAATTAACATATTTTCACCTAATTCTCACTAAATTGTATGCTTCCTTGGCGATCCACCTCTTCAATATTCTGAGCTGCTTTTCGAATACCTGAGGCAAATACTGACAGATTCCCTTTGTAAGAAGCTGCTTCAGTTAGAGTTGCACTTTCAATCTCACTATTCCAGAAATGCTCCAAAGTAACGTTAGATAAGAGTATAGCTACTTCACTATCTGATAAGTATGCTTGAGTATTATAAACGCTTGATTTAAGATTAGTAATCTTGTCTTCAATATTTTGTTTAGATTCACTAAGCTTTTGACTGATTTGCTCTTCATATTCAGCACCTTGATTTTCAGCTAGATCAGCAACTGTAACAACTATCTCTTTTCGAAGAGAGACCAATTGACTGCCACTGAGACTTGGATATCTACTCTGAGCCGCAGAAATTTTATCCAAGGAACGATTTATAGTCAATAAACGTTTGTACCTAGCTTCAGGTACAAATTCTCCATAGACCTTTTTATATTCTTTTACATAGAAATCTTCATTCTTATCCCCCAAAAATGACTGTTGTGCTTTGATTTTTGCAGCTTCACGTACCTGTTTTTCTGTCATCCCTGCAAAAAATTCGCCTTTTTTTGCATACCAATCCAGATCCAACATGTTTCCAATTCTGGGTGGAAACTTTTCATAATATTCGCGAACGTAGTAATCTTCATTTTGAAAGAAAAAAATTGACTGTTGTTCTTTGATTTTTGCAGCCTTATGCACTTGTTCTGGAGTCATTCCTGTTACGAATTCACCCTTTTTAGCATATTTTTCTACATCAAGTTTATTTCCAACAATATAGAAAGCTGCAGGATTATGGTCTTTTGCAGGCGAGTGCAATCCCTGAGTACCTTCCCAAGAAACAATATTGGCGTAAGGGATTCTGCCTCCACTACTGTCCATTATCGTCGTATCTTTTGTATTGGCGTCATAGGTAGTTACATGGCGATTGATATAAGATAGATCACTACTACTGAAATTCCCCTTATCAAGAGCAGCCTGTGCTCCCCAGTCTGTAAAGTTGACAACCATAAAAACATTATGGTCAGCAGCTACCTTGACTACTGGCGTCGCCGACTGGCTAAAACCACTCATAGCAAATATTCTGACTGGCTGATCTAGCTTTTTCCCATCAACTTCCGTTATTTTTTCTACTCTCTGATAAAAAGCTTCAATGTCCTCATGCTGGGCACTCATGCCATCCCCGTAGGTCCCCCCAAACGCATTAGCAGTTGAGGCCCAATGGTCTGCACTGAAAGGATTGGCAAAAACTGGCTGGGTCCCAGCAACTGTCACAATTGTCTGAGAAACGATGGGTTCCCCATTGGCATCTAAGGGAGCTACTGCAATAGCCTGAGTGACCCCCTCTATTCTGTCAATGATTTGAAACTTTTTTCCTGTCTCATCGTCTCTGATGATTTCTTCTGACGAATGTGTAGCATAGTATTTTGTATCAATTTGTAAATTTCGAATATCTTGATGTGTTATTACCATTTATCCAAGTCTCTTTCATCAATTCGTTGAATTTCCAAATTATAAACAATCTCAACTTGTGGACTCCCCTGGTCATTCTTTTCTACACCCTTTAGAAGTCCTTCCTTTCCATAGATTGATAGAACTTCATCCATGATGTCATCCTTCTTTAACTTTAATTCTGGAGGCAGATGCTGATACTGATCAACTTGTATATATTCTTTCTCATCATTTAATAAGTGAATAAACTCGGAACCACCGTACGCAAAATCTAATTGAAGTCCAGCAAAAGTTCCATAACGTGGTACTCCAATATCTAGAGGTCTGCCATTTTGGAGATAGGCTTTATTGCCATAATTATCATAAATCACAGGTATAACCCGAGAATGAACAAAGCTTTCTCCGTCTCCTCCACTAATAAAAATTGGAGAAAATTCGATTTTACTGATACCGCTGTAATGTTCCTTTAGGTAGGTCGCGATTTGTTCTTCAAAAAGCTGGTATCCATGCCGATAGAGATTGTCCACTTTCATTCCATCCATATAAAACTTTCCTCCTATCACAAGTACAAAAAAACAAAGCAAAGATAAAAGAATAGATTTTGTTCGTTTAGACATACAAACCTCCTTTTCTTTCTATGTTAATTTTACCACAAAAAAGAAAAATAAAGAACACAATCTATATATATATATAGATTGAAAATTACTCGTATGTATTTCACTAAATGCCTTAAACTGTTACTTCCATTCATAGAACTCTCTTCCCTGGACTCGTCTAATTTCCAAATTATAAACAATCTCAGCTTGAGGACTGCCTTGGTCATTCTTTTCTACACCTTTTAAATGTCCCTCACGAGAAAAAGCTTCCATCACCTCATTCGTAATTTCATCCTTATTCAATTTTAACTCATCTGGTAAGTTCTGATAGCTTTCTACACTAATAGACTCTTTCTGATCATTACGCAAATATATTATTTCCGAACCGTCATTGATATTAAAATCTAAATCAATTCCGGCTGTCATTTCATAATCTGCCACACCCATCTTTAAAACGCCATCATTACGCAAATATACCTTATTACCATATGTATCATAAACAACTGGGACTATACGAGCATAGACAAAACCTTCCCCGCTTCCTCCACTTTTAAAAATCGGAGAAAATTCAATCTTACTGATTCCACTGTAATTCTCTTTTAGATAGGTCGCGATTTGTTCCTCATAAAGTTGAAAGCCGTGACGATAGAGATTGTCTACTTTCATTCTATCCATATAAAACTTGCATCCAAGGACGAGTAGAAAAAAACAAAGCAAGGATAAAAAAACTTTTTTTGTTCGTTTTGACATTTAAAACTCTCCTCATTCTATCTCAACTTACTAAATTAATCGGTTACTTCCATTCATACGCCTCCCCCCCCTGGACTCGTCTAATTTCCAAATTATAGAAAATCTCAGCTTCAGGGCTACCTTGGCTATTTTGATCCACTTCTTTTAATAACCCTTTTCTTGAAAAAAAGGACATTATTTCATCTGTTGCTTTATCTTTATACCATTTTAGTTCCTCAGGTAAGTGTTGATAGTCTTCTACATTAATTAGCTCACGAGATTTGTTCAATAGATTGATCATTTCTGAACCATTATTTACATTAAAATCTAGATTAATCCCAGCAGTCAGTATATAATTCGGGACAAGACTGTCAATATCCTTAGCAGCTCGCAGATACACTTTATTACCATGATTATCATAAACTACTGGAATTATGCGACCTTTCAGAAAACTTTCTCCGTTTCCTCCACTAATAAAAATAGGAGAAAATTCAATTTTACTAATACCGCTATAATGCTCTTTTAAGTAGGTCGCAATTTGTTCCTCATAAAGTTGAAAACCATGCCGATAAAGATTGTCCACTTTCATTCTATCCATATAAAACTTGCCTCCAAGGACGAGTAGAATAAAACAAAGCAAGGATAGAAAAACTTTTTTTGTTCGTTTTGACATTGCCATTCCTCATCTTTTTATCTTTATTTTACCATAAAGATGGGGTGGAATTCCTAACCATTAAAAAAACACCCCAAAAGTCAGATTTTCTCTATCTCACTTTTGGGATGCCATTCAATTACGCTTTCACTATTGCCTTAATAAGATGATTCGGCAAGGCACAATAGTGCTTGCCGTAAACTACAAAGCCACCTAATAAATTGACCACGGGGTTACGACGTGAAAAGGGAGCGAGACAGAACGAATATTTTAATCATTCGTTCGTTGTCTCGCCCCCGCAAGGCTGATTAGGACTCTTCCGATCTTGGAAAAGCGAAGGGAAGATTTAGGTAACTTGCTTCTCAAGTCCTATCCGCTACCTCAAAGCAGTGCTTTGAGCAATCAGCTACTGCGTCAGAAAGTCCATCCAATGATTGATTGAGGATTGGAGACTTGCTAACCCCTTTAAGATAGTAAGACGTTTAGCCAAGCCACCCGATAGTGGTTGGCATCAAATGATTAGAGGCGAAGCCTCAATCAAGCACACAGATTACGACAGAAAATAAAGAAGGCCGATAAAGCCTTCTTTGTTTTCTTAGTAAGACACTTTGGCAAGACACCATAGTGCTTGCCGTAGTCTAATGAGGTGCTTCAGCACCCATTAGACTAAGTGTGTTACATCATCCCACCCATCATGCTTGGATCCATAGCTGGTGCTGCTGGAGCTGGTTCTGGTTTGTTGGCTACCACTGCTTCGGTCGTCAAGATAAGGCTCGCTACAGAAGCCGCATTTTGAAGGGCTGAACGGCTCACCTTCACTGGGTCGATAATTCCTGCTTCAATCATGTTGACCCATTCACCTGTTGCAGCATTGAAGCCTGTTCCGACTTCTGCATGTTTCAAGCGATCGATGACGATTGACCCTTCATATCCTGCATTGTGGGCGATTTGGCGTACAGGCTCTTCCAAGGCGCGAAGCACGATGTTGCGTCCTGTCGCTTCATCCCCTTCCAATTCAAGGGTTGCAACTGCAGAAATAACATTGGCAAGGGCCGTACCACCACCGGCAACAATTCCTTCTTCAACCGCTGCGCGTGTCGCATTGAGGGCGTCTTCGATACGGAGTTTCATTTCTTTCAATTCTGTTTCGGTTGCCGCTCCAACCTTGATGACTGCAACGCCACCAGACAATTTTGCCAAGCGTTCTTGGAGTTTTTCACGGTCAAATTCTGACGTTGTGGTTTCGATTTGTGATTTGATCACGGCCACACGGTTAGCGATAGCTTCAGGATTTCCTGCACCTTCTACAATGACTGTGCTATCTTTGTCCACTGTCACTTTACTTGCTTGACCGAGCGCCTCGATGGTCGCATCTTTCAACTCAAGACCGAGATCTTCTGTGATAACAGTTCCGCCTGTCAAGATCGCGATGTCTTCTAGCATAGCTTTGCGACGGTCTCCAAATCCAGGAGCCTTAACAGCTACGACATTGAAGGTTCCACGAATCTTGTTCAAGACAAGCGTTGGGAGGGCTTCTCCATCTACATCATCCGCAATGATCAAGAGCGGACGGTTACTTTGAAGGATACTTTCAAGCAATGGCAAGATTTCCTGGATGTTTGACACCTTCTTGTCGGTAATCAAGATATAAGGATTTTCAAGGTCTGCCACCATTTTTTCATTATCAGTGACCATGTATTGGGAGAGGTAACCACGGTCAAACTGCATTCCTTCCACGACTTCCAACTCGGTTTCCATTCCACGAGATTCTTCAATCGTGATCACTCCGTCGTTGCCCACTTTTTCCATGGCTTCTGAGATGTATTCGCCGACTTTTTCAGAGCGAGAAGAGACAGCCGCAACCTGGGCGATGGCTTCTTTATTAGCAACTGGAATGGCATTGTTTTTCAAGGCTTCAACAGCTGTCGCAACCGCCGCTTCAATCCCACGACGGATACCGATTGGATTCGCACCTGCTGTAACGTTCTTGATCCCTTCACGGACGATGGCTTGGGTCAAGACAGTCGCAGTGGTTGTTCCATCTCCAGCGATATCATTGGTCTTAGATGCAACTTCTGATACCAATTTGGCACCCATATTTTCGAAATGGTCTTCCAATTCGATTTCTTTGGCGATGGTCACCCCATCATTGGTGATCAATGGTGACCCAAATGATTTTTCAAGCACCACATTGCGCCCTTTAGGTCCCAAGGTCACCTTCACAGTATCTGCTAGGATATCCACCCCACGGACCATGGCTGCACGAGCATCTGATGAAAATTTAATTTCTTTTGACATAGATCTTTATCCTTTCTGATTCTTTAGGCTTCAACAATGGCAAGAATACTTGCAGTCCCAATAATCGTGTACTTCTCATCGCCGTCTTTCACTTCAACGCCTGCATGATTTTCCACCAAGACCGTATCACCGACTTTGACACTTGGTGCTACCAACTCGCCACTGAGGGTCCGAACTCCCTCACCTACAGCGATGACTTCTGCTGTTTTGGTCTCAGATTGACTTGCTTTTGCGATGACAAAGCCACCGACTGTTTGTTCTTTTTCTTCTACTTTCAAGACCACGCGGTCTCCTAATGGTTTTAACATATCGTTCCTCCATTCCTGTATTTTAGCACTCCTTGATATCGAGTGCTAACTCATGTTTCTATTTTATCACTTGGTCAAAAATAGTCAAGAAAAAATACTCAAGTTTCTCTTTTGAAAAGAGTGCTGATTCAGTAGAAAAAACGACACAGCTGACCAGCTGCACCGTTCTCTTCAGTTAAAAGGGAAGCTCTTCCTCTTCCAGGATGAGATCCGCTAAATCTCCTCCTGCTCCATTAGCCCGCATCGCTCGTTGAGCACGACTTTCTAAGAGCTGGAAGCCTTGACAGAGTACTTCTGTCACATATTGGGTCGTTCCATTCTTCTCATAGCGTCTGGTTCGAAGCTCACCGTCCACAGAGATCAAGCTCCCTTTATTGGCATAGGAGACAAGGGTCTCTGCTAATTTCCCCCAGACCACTAGGGTGATAAATCCGCCTCCCGCTCGCCATTTTGATCCTTATAACGACGATTGACAGCCAGGGTCGCACGCGCAACGGACTTGTCCGTACTGGTCTTATGAAGCTCTGGGTCAGCCACAAGGCGCCCGATTAAAATTACTTTATTGTACATATTTCTTCCTCCTACTTATATAATTCGTAGTTTTTTAGCCATTTGGAGAAAGAAAATAAAAAAGAGGCTGGGACAAAAGTCCTAGCCTCTCAATTGTCTTTGGATTATCGAGCAAGACGCAGTGGTTGAGTGGGCTCTACCACGCTGATTTCATCAGCTTTTACAGCCCTACTCAACTGTGCGGAGGTGGGACGACGAAATCGAATTCTAACGAATTACCGATTTCTGTCCCACTCTCTTATCCTTGCCAGTGACGGGCAGGGTCAAAGGGAGTTCCCACCTCTTCTGTATCTTGCAATTCGATAATCCCACGTTTTTGTGGAGCATTTGGCAAGTGCAATTCGCGTGGACTACACATCATGCCAAAGCTCTTTTCTCCACGAAGGGCTCCTGGGAAAATCAAGCTGCCATCTGGCATCATGGCACCTGGAAGAGCCACAATCGTCTTGAGACCTTCACGCGCATTTGGCGCACCTGCTACGATTTGAACTGTCTTGTCTAATCCGACAACCACTTGGCAGATGTTGAGGTGGTCACTATCTGGATGAGCCACCATTTCTACGATTTGCCCCACGACAAACTTAGGCTCCTTGTCATTGACCAAGACCTCTGCAAATCCTTCAGCCTGTAATTCTTGATTGAGGCGTGCAACCTGCTCATCACTCAAGAAAATTTGCCCCTTGCCTTCAAGGGCAAAGAAGGTCGAAGCCTCAAAAATATTCCAGGCTACGGTTTCTTGCTTGTCTTCACGGTAGACACGGGCTACTTTGCCTTTACGCTCTACTGCTAACTTGGCATCCCCACTGTTTTTCAAGGTAAGCATTAAGACATTGCCGACTTGTTCTTTATTATAGGTTACAATCATTCTTTCTCTTTCTCCTACTTCAATCCTGCTAAAAATTCTGAAATCTGAGCCTTGGTTTTGCGATCACGATTGACGAAACGCCCCAGTTCCCGATCCCCGTCTAGTACCACTAAACTCGGAATGCCGTAGATATTCCAAAGCTTAGCCAGGTCTAGATACTGGTCTCGGTAGACCAAAATGAAGGTAAATTCAGGGTTTTCCGCTTCAATCTCTGGCAAAAAAGGCTGGATATACCGGCAATCACCACACCAATCCGCTGAAAAGAAGAAACCTTCTTTCCTTCTTGTTCGACGTAGCGGGCTAATTCCTCTAAGGACTGTGGTATGATCATAGTTTTTCCTCTTCATACTGAAGGAGGCCCTCTTCATAGACAAAGCGATAGTGGCGCTCATCCTCAAATACGAGCCCTCCGACCAGACGTTCTTCGCTTGATTCATAGAGTTCCACATAAAGGGTCGCAATCTTTCCCATATTCTCCATCTGCTCACGGACTTCTGCGACTAACTCTTCTTGCGTCCGCAGACGTTTTTGATCTTTGGCAATTTTATAGGCCCCAAGGGCAAGAGCACTTGCACTAGCTGCTGCAAGGCTGGATAAAATGATTTTTTTAGCTTTCATACCTCATATTGTAACACAAAATACAAGCTGGGACAACGAAGGAGAATAGTTCTCCCCATCATGACGATCTGCTTTCATTCCCGTCAACTGCCACTACCATCTCGACTAAAAAAGTGATAAAATAACAATCAGAAAGAAGGTAACTTATGACTGATTTATTTTCTAAAATCAAAGAAGTAACAGAACTTCCTGCCATCTCTGGCCACGAAGCGCCTGTTCGCGATTATCTACGCAAACAGATCACCCCACATGTGGATGAAGTGGTCACAGACGGCTTGGGAAGCATTTTTGGGGTACGCCACTCAGAAGCGGCTGATGCTCCTCGCATCATGGTCGCAGGCCATATGGATGAAGTTGGCTTTATGATCAGTGAGATCAAGGCAGACGGCACCTTCCGCGTGGTGGAAATCGGTGGTTGGAACCCTATGGTGGTCAGCAGCCAACGTTTCACCCTTTTGACACGCGATGGCCATTCCTACCCTGTCATTTCTGGATCTGTTCCCCCGCATTGACACGTGGCGCAAACGGTCCTGCCCTTCCAGCAATCGGGGATATTGTCTTTGATGGTGGCTTTGCCAACAAAGAAGAAGCCGAGAGCTTTGGAATCCGTCCAGGCGACACCTTGGTCCCTGAAAGCACTGCAATCTTAACAGCCAATCAGAAAAACATCATCTCCAAAGCTTGGGACAACCGTTATGGGGTCTTGATGGTCAGCGAATTGGCACAAGCCCTCTCTGGACAAGCCCTAGCAAACGAACTCTATGTCGGAGCGACTGTCCAAGAAGAAGTCGGACTGCGCGGTGCAGGGACTTCTGTGACCAAGTTTGATCCAGAAATCTTCCTGGCTGTTGACTGTTCTCCAGCAGCAGATGTCTACGGAGGCCAAGGAGCTATCGGTGAGGGAACCCTCCTTCGCTTCTTTGATCCAGGTCACCTCATGTTGCCAAATATGAAGGACTTCCTCCTCACCACCGCTGAAGAAGCCGGCATCAAGTACCAATACTACTGTGGAAAAGGCGGAACGGATGCTGGAGTAGCCCACTTACGAAGTGGTGGTGTGCCATCTACTACCATCGGAGTCTGCGCACGCTACATCCACTCCCACCAAACCCTCTACGCTATGGATGACTTCCTTCAAGCCCAAGCCTTCCTTCAAGCCTTGGTCAAAAAATTGGATCGTTCAACCGTTGATTTAATTAAGAATTATTAATATTTTTCCAAAATAATTGTTTTAAACCCCCATTTTGGGGTTTTTTTGATATAATACTGAATGAATATTGCAACGGGTGTTCTTTTGCACTCCCCTTTCCTTACGTGGAAGGCGGAGCGCCGCTAAAGACCACCCTCGCTTCTTTATTGGAGGTTTAAATGAAGAAACAAGCTTTTAATTCCGAAAAGTATTTGAATTTGCAACGCGATCACATCCTCGAGCGCATCAACCAATTTGATGGTAAGCTCTACCTAGAGTTTGGAGGAAAAATGTTGGAAGATTTCCACGCAGCTCGTGTCCTTCCTGGTTATGAACCAGATAACAAAATTAAGCTTCTCCAAGAACTTCGTGACCAAGTGGAGATTGTGATTGCTATTAATGCCAATAACATTGAGCATTCAAAAGCGCGTGGTGACCTAGGAATCTCTTATGACCAAGAGGTCTTCCGCTTGATCGATAAATTCAACGAATTGGGCATTTATGTCGGCTCTGTCGTCATCACTCAATATGCTGGTCAACCAGCTGCCGACCTTTTCCGCAAGCAGTTGGAAAAAAATGGCATCGCCTCTTACCTCCACTACCCAATCAAGGGCTACCCAACGGATATGGACCACATCATCTCTCCTGAGGGAATGGGGAAAAATGACTACATTCAGACCAGCCGTAATCTCGTTGTCGTGACAGCTCCTGGTCCTGGTTCTGGTAAATTGGCGACTTGTATGTCCAATATGTACCATGACCAATTGAATGGCATCAAATCTGGTTATGCTAAATTTGAAACCTTCCCAGTTTGGAACCTGCCTTTGCACCACCCAGTGAATTTGGCCTATGAAGCTGCTACTGCAGACCTTGACGATGTCAATATGATTGACCCCTTCCACCTCCAAACCTATGGCGAAACAACGGTAAACTACAACCGAGATATCGAAATCTTCCCTGTCTTGAAGCGGATGTTGGAACGCATCCTCGGAGAATCTCCTTACGCTTCCCCAACAGACATGGGTGTGAACATGGTCGGCTTTGCCATCGTGGACAATGACGCAGCGATTGAAGCCTCTAAGCAAGAAATTATCCGCCGTTACTACCAAACCATTCTAGATGTGAAAGCAGAGCGTGTCGGAAACGGAGCTATTAAGAAAATCGAACTCTTGATGAATGACTTAGGCATTTCACCAAAAGACCGCCAAGTCACCGTCCTTGCCCGTCAAAAAGAGGAAGAAACCGGTGAACCTGCCTTGGCACTAAAATTGCCGAACGGAGAAACCGTGACAGGTAAGACTTCTGACTTGTTTGGTCCAACGGCAGCTGTTCTCATCAATGCTATCAAGAAATTGGCCCATATTGATAAAGAAACCAAATTGATTGAGCCAGAGTATGTCAAACCAATCCAAGGCTTGAAGATCAACCACTTGGGCAGTCGCAACCCTCGCCTCCACTCAAATGAAATCCTCATCGCCCTTGCTATTACCGCCATGAACCATCCAGAGGCAAATCTTGCCATGCAAGAATTGGGTCGATTGAAAGGGAGCGAAGCCCATTCAACAGTGATGTTGACAGACGAAGATAAGAACGTTCTTCGCAAACTGGGCATCCATGTGACTATGGATCCAGTTTACCAATACGATCGCTTGTACCGCAAATAAAGAAAAGCAAGGCTAGACCGTTGGTCCTAGCTCCATATACAAAAAATCCCCTGAGTGCCTGAAACAGTTGGCACCCAGGGGATTTTTCATAGTTTAATTGGGTGGAGAGTTACCTCTCCTTAAAAAGATAGAGGCCCACAATCAGTATCGGGACAAGGAGAAGGGGATACACTTCTTTTGGCAGTAAGTCCGTTTCCAAACTCAACCAAAGGAAAAAAACAGCCAAGACAATCGCGATCAACCATTTTACAAGATAAGATTTCATGACGCCCTCCTACTCCTAATCTATTTATGCATAGTATACTCCTGCTCAATTAACCTGTCAAGGTAAAAAAAGAGGCTGGGACAAAAGTCCTAGCCTCTCAATTATTTTTGGATTGTCGAGCAAGACGCAGTGGTTGAGTGGGCTCTACTACGCTGATTTCATCAGCTTTTACAGCCCTACTCAACTGTGCGGAGGTGGGACGACGAAATCGAATTCTAACGAATTACCGATTTCTGTCCCACTCTCTTTTGTTTCTTTCACAGCCTCCCACAGTTGTCGGATCTGTTTTCTTTGGACAGGATCCACAAAGTAAGGAGCAATTTCATTTAAGGATTCTAGGACAAATGCCCGTTCTGCCACATACGGATGAGGGAGAATCAAATCTGGACTATATAGGATCAAATCCTCCATATAAAGGAGATCCAAATCGATGACCCGTGGTCCCCATTTGATCTCACGGACCCGACCCATTTCTAGTTCGATTCCTAGCAAGGTCTCAATCAAGTCTTGGGGCGTAAACCAAGTTTCGACCTCTACGACTTGGTTGAGGAAGCTATCCTGCTCGACCCCTCCCCAAGGTGCTGTCTCAATCTGAGAAGAGGTTTGGAGAATCGTAAGCCCCTTTTCTTCTAGTCTAGATACAGCCGTCTCCAACTGTTGTCCCTTATCGCCCATATTGGTTCCCAGACCAATAAAGGCCCGTCTTTTTTCTCGTTCAATCGTGACCGAACAAGTATCCAAAGGTAGAGGAACTGGCGCCCAAGGTTTTTTCAGCTCAAGTCGAACCTTTTTGACAAAGTCATAGGTTGCAAAAATTTTCTCCAAAAGCTGAAAAGCTACTGTCTCAATCAAATCGATTTTCTCAGCTTGAACCCAATCTGTCAGTTGCTCTGCTAAGATTCCATAATGGATTGAAGCCGTCAAATCGCCCGTCCGAGCAGACTTTGTCATCTCATAATCGACACAGACATCCAAGACAAAGCGTTGCCCCAATTCCTTTTCAGCGGAAAACACACCATGATAGGCATAAATTTCCAAATCTTTAATCCGTAATTGATCCACCATCGTCACCTCAGTTTATCTAGGGACTAGTGTCCCATTAGTTTATAGGCTTCGTTTTTCAAGTCTTTATCTGTCTCTAACAAGCCACGCGCTGCTGTCGTTACAGTAGCTGTTCCTGGTTTGCGCACCCCACGCATATTCATACACATGTGCTCTGCTTCCACCCAGACAAGGGCTCCCTGCGCTCCCAGATACTCCATCAAGGCATCCGCGATTTCCACCGTCAAGCGCTCCTGGATTTGAGGTTTTTTGGCATATACTTCCACCGTCCGAGCTAGCTTAGAGAGGCCTGCTACGCGCCCATTTGGGATATAGGCAATGTGGACCTTGCCATAGAAGGGCAAGAAATGGTGTTCACACATCGAGTGGAAGAAGATATCCTTTTCCACCACCATATTGTTGTCCACAATCTCAAAAGATTTTGATAGGTGGACTTCCGCAGTTTGGTTGAGACCTGCAAAAATCTCTTGGTACATCTTGGCAATGCGTTCTGGTGTTTCTTGCAATCCCTCACGGTTTCCGTCTTCACCGACTGCGTCGATAATCATCTTCACGGCTTCTTGAATTTTCTTTGTATCCATTTCATCTCCTACTGATTTCTTCGATTAGAAAGGCTCTCACTTGAGCCAAAAAGTACAAGGATCCCGTCACTAAGAGGAGATCAGATTGTTGCGATTTTCTTTTTAGATAATGGGTTAAAAACACCTTCCATTCTTGATAAGGCAGGCCTTTTTGAAGGGCTATTTCCTGCATGTCTCTCACGGAATAGGCGCGTGAATCCTCAAAGGTCGTCAAGGTTAATTGACTCTTTTCCAATCCGCTCCACAGTTCCAGCATCTCCTCAATCGCCTTGGTCTGGATACAGGTAAACAAGACTTGTTTGTCCAACTGTCCATACCGTTCTTTCATGGTGGCTACAAGAGGGGCTACTGCATGCGGATTATGGGCGCCATCTAGAATGATGAGGGGCTGGGTCGAAATAACCTCTAGGCGGCCGGGCCACTGGACCCCTTCCCAAGCTTGGAGGATTTCTTCTCGACTTAAGAAAGAGAGCCCCTTTCTTGACAGAAGGTATCGCAGAGAGCCAAGGCCAACCCAGCATTGTCGACTTGATGCAGTCCCAAAAGCCCTGTCTTTAATTGCAGTTCTTCCCGATACTGGCTCTGATAGTCAAAGACTTCCCCGTCTGCCAGTGACTCTTGGTAGCTAACTAAAAAGTCCTGGCCTAACAGCTCTACTGGTGCCGATAAGCAGGTCGCCCGCTGCACAATGACTTCCTGAGCTTCCAGTTCCATCCGGCCTAGCAGGACCGGAATCTTTTCCTTGATGATTCCCGCCTTCTCTCGAGCAATGGAGGCCAAATCTGGCCCTAAGAGAGCCACATGGTCCAAGCCAATCGTCGTGATGGCTGTCAAGATAGGCTGACAAACATTGGTACTATCGAGACGGCCCCCCATGCCCACTTCCAAAATGACCACATCCGGATTTTCTGCTGCAAAATAATCAAAAGCCAGGACGGTCATCAACTCGAACTCGGTCAAGCCCAGCAAGGTCTGATCAGAACTGTTTTTTGCAAGCAAGTCCTGATAGAGGGACAGATAAGTCTCTAAATCCTGATCTGAAATGGGAAGCCCATTAATACTGATTTGCTCATGAAAGGAAACTAGATAGGGGGAGGAGAAAACACCAACCCGCAATCCTTTTGCCTCTAGTAAAGACAGTAAATGGGCTAGGGTCGATCCTTTTCCATTGGTCCCAGCTAGATGGATTACGGGACAGGCTAAGTGTGGGTTTCCCCTCAAGGCCAGCAGGGCTCCCATTCGCTCCAAGCCAAAATGGGGCTCGGAAGAACGATAAGTGGCTAACCAACTGAGATCTACTGTCATATCTCTTCTCTTTTCTTTAGCGATATTGTTTCAAATGAAGGTCCTGCGCTTGATCGGCTTGGTAGATCGCACTACCGATAGCTACCGCCATCTTATGGAGGGGGATATCATGCACACGCACAATTTCTACCCCTTGGCTGGCAGCCACACTCGTCAAATGACTGGAGGCCAAATCCCGATTGTAGAATCCTTCTTTCGTTTCAGGGTCAGTCTCAAATCCCTCTTCTTCCAGAATATTGACCACAAAGCGCTTCCGAGAGACTCCTAAAAAGATTGGATACCCCTTAGCATGAATGGTTTTTAAGTCCTGCAAGAGTTGAAGGTTTTCCCGCTTAGTCAAGCCAAAACCAATCCCAGGATCTAAGAAGAGTTGATCCGGACTCAATCCCGCCCCCTCTGCCCGCTCAAGGCTCTTAGCAAAGAAGGCCCACATGCAGTCTTGGATAGAAATGCTTTCAAACTGCGCCAACTCCTCTGATGAAAAGACCGGCTCAAAACCAAAGGTCGGAAAAATGACGGAACTTGGATGATGAGGACGAGCCATGACTGGATTAAACATAAGAATGGCTCCAGCCTGAGCTTCTGCAATCACCCTCGCCATTTGCGGATCTCCTAGCAAGCCTGTGATATCATTGACCAAGTCTGCACCAGCTGCTAGGGCTGCACGAGCGACCTCTGACTTCCAAGTATCAACCGAAATCAAGATATCACTCTTTGCTCGAATTGCTTCAATGACGGGCACGACTCGCTGAATTTCTTCCTGAATTTCCACAAAATGACTCCCTGGACGTGTGGACTCCCCACCAATATCTAGTATGCTTACTCCTTCTGCTATTAACTTTCGAGCTTGCTCGAGAGCTCCTTCTACCGTTTGGTAACGTCCACCATCTGAAAAGGAGTCGGGGGTGACATTGAGGATGCCACATAGAAGAGTCCGACCCTTGCCTAGTTGTCTCCATTCACTCTTTGACATATCTTCCTTCATCTTTCTACAGAAAAGCCAACCAAGCATAGAAAAGAGGTTAGAATCTTTCCAACCTCCGAGTTTGTCTCTATCTGCGCCTAGATGCTTTTTTGGTAGCTTACCAAAGCTTCTGAATAAAACCCATTGGTTCTATCATTCTACCATATTTTAAGCGGGAAGAAAAGAAACCAGAATAGTTATCAGAAAGGCAAAAGCATTCATGGTAAAGTGCAATAAAATCGAATATTCTACTCGTTTGTAGCGGTAGGCAACCCAAGTCAAGATGAGAGACATACCTCCATAGATGATCCAGGAACCAAGATTACTTGGTGTGTGTAAATAGGCAAATACAAGAGCCCCAACCAAATAACCAATTTTTTCGTGCCCCTTAAAGATCAAGCGTGGAATCACAGCTCGACAGATAATTTCTTCTCCTAAAGGCGCCACTACGACAATGAGCAAACCCATTGCCAGCTGAGGGGCCAAGGAAGCCACCCCTTGGATAGTCTCTTGGTTAGCTGTCGTCGCCTCTCCCAACTGCCTAAGAAGGTTAACCCCAAGAGCATTATTGGCCAGCAACAGGAGAAAATAAAGGAGATTTCGCCCAATATCTCTGCCTTTGATTCGTGAAAAATCTAGTGAATCAAGTGGACTCCATTTCATAAACCACCAAAGCAAATAGACGAGGAGCATGGTAACCCCAAGGACCAAACTATTGATTGTCCAATTTGACCAAGCATTTTCAATCCCCAAGATCAAAGCGATCATGGGTAGTTGAGTCGCTATAAATAACGGTAATCCAATTAGTAACCACAGACCATTTGAAACCCATTTTTTCTCCATCCAATTTTCCATTATTTTACCTCGATTATCAAACTATTTTTCTAGTATAGCATAGATGAGCTACTGGGGCAAGCCCAAGTAGTAGTCGCACAATAGAAAAAAGAGGCGCTTCAAATCAGCCTCTTCTCTCTTGTTTTTTTTAGAATAAAGTCTTACCCCTTATTTTTAAAGCGTTCAACATCACGGGCAATGACTAATTCTTCGTCCGTTGGGATGACCAAAACTCTCACTTTAGCATCCGGTGTTGAAATATCTCCTTCTGCACCAAAGACGTTCTTTTCTGGATCTACAGCACATCCAAACCAAGTCATCCCATCAATGACTTGTCCACGAATCGTCTTAGAATTTTCTCCAATTCCAGCTGTAAAGATGATGGCATCTGCTCCATTCAAGACAGCAAAGTATTGACCGATGTATTTCTTAATACGGTCGACAAAAATGTCGTTGGCCAAAAGTGCCTTGTCATTTCCACTGCGCATGGCTTCGTGAATATCACGCATATCGCTAGAAAGCTCAGACACCCCTAGAAGACCAGATTCACGGTTCAAAATACGACTGATATCTTCTGGATTATTGAAATCTTCTGTGTGCTCCATCAAGTAAGGAATAATGGCAGGGTCAATATCCCCCTGTACGTGTTCCCATCATGATGCCACCAAGTGGTGTGAAGCCCATAGACGTATCTACAGAAATTCCTTTGTCTACCGCTGTGATAGAAGCTCCATTCCCAATGTGGCAAGTGATTAATTTCAACTCTTCGATTGGTTTTCCAAGAAGCTTCGCTGCTTCGTGGGCTACATACTCATGGCTTGTCCCGTGAGCTCCATACTTACGTACCTTGTTTTCTGTATAGTACTTAGTTGGAAGAGGGTAACGATAAGCTTTTTCAGGCATTGTTGTATGGAAAGAGGTATCAAATACAACAACGCTGGTAATATCTGGTAACAATTCTTTAAAGGCACGGATCCCAGCAGCATTGGCAGGATTGTGCAATGGAGCCAACAAAGAAAGTTCCTCAACCTTTTGAATGACTTCTTCATCTACAAGAGCAGACTCTTTGAAGTACTCACCACCTGCTACGACACGGTGTCCTACTCCAGTGATTTCATCGTAGGAAGCAATAATATTAAAACGAATCAAATCATCGAGAAGGATTTTAACCGCTTGTGTGTGGTTCTCAATATCTAAAACCTGTTTTTCTGCTCGACCATCGAATTTTACTGTCGAAATGGAATCTTTAAGTCCAATTCTCTCGATGAGCCCTTTTGCCAAAACTGTTTCTTCTGGCATTTGGTATAATTGCCATTTCAAACTTGAACTGCCTGCATTAATTGCAATTGTTTTCGTCATTTTTTTACCTCTTTAAGCGTTTTCACTCCTATTATAGCAAAATTTTGTTTAAATTTCACTTTCTTTATTCCAGTTTTGAAAACTTTCACGGAATTTCATGAGGTCTTCCTGGTCTTGCAAATCAGTCAAAGGATAGACAAATGGTTGGACCACCGCTTCTTCTTGCTTGCGTAAAACAAAGATGGTTTTTGCTAGATTGGCTGATCGAAAGAGGTTCTCTGGCAAGGTCACCATGGCCAAGACCTGAGCATGATCCTGCATCCATTTTTTCAGCAGAGGACTCTGCTCGCTTGTCAAAAGATCATTCGGAGCTAGAAAAATAGCGACGCCACCTGGTTTTAAGTATTTTAGCGATTGTTCGATCAATAAATGATGAGCATAGGTGTGGCCCTGAGGGGAAGCGACCTGGTAACGACTCGCAATGGCATCATCTGGATAATAACCGACAGGTAAATCGCTGATAATCACATCGCTCTCTTTCAAAACTTGTGGACGAACGGCATCACCTTGGGCAAAATTCACATCCGCCTTCATCACTTCTGCCATACTAGCCGCAAGGTCAATCAAGAGATCATCAATTTCCAAGCCCAAATAATCTAAGGAACACTGACAGTTGTTCATCAAGGTTTGGGCTAAGTTACCTGTTCCACTCCCAATTTCTAGCACATCTACTTGATCGGAACTAGCCAACTGATCCACTAGAAAGACCAAAAGAAGTCCAATCCCATCTGGCGTAAATTGGTGATTGAACTGTAGGGGCTCTGTTTGGGCAGCCTTCATCAAAAGATACTGGAAGGAGCGACGCCACTCTTCCTTGCTCAAGTTCAAGTCCTTCAGCCACTGGTTGTTTTCCTTCACTAGAGTCAACTCTGTTTGCCCATCCAGATAGATGGCATTCTGCTCCACTAGAGCATCATAAAAGTTGGTCTGCAAATCATTTTGGATAATTTGGGTATTCTCTAATAGGTAGCCGTAGGCTTTCTCAATTTTTTCGAAATTCATGCTTTCCTCCATCTTTTAATCATATCAAATTTTAAGAGTTTTCGCTATGCTTTTCGAAGACCTGAGGCTTCTCTTCCTCAGTCGTGGTCGGGTGGTGTGTGGCTGAATCTGGAGCCTGCTTCTCCTTTTCCTTCTTGTCGGTTTTTTTCTTTTCCCGAGGAGGTAGAGCAAAGGTGAAATGGTAGCTTCCCCCATCTTGTAAGTGACTCGTTACGTTGGCAAAGCCCGATTTTTCTTCCAAATCGACTCGGCCAGTTGAGAAGGTCATAGTTTTTTCTTCCCGATCCCAAGTATCAATCGCCAATTGAGCTTGCGCATAAGCCTGGATCCGGTGCTGACTAGCAAGGAGGATCCGTCTCTCTGCCACTTGTCTGTTCAGGTAAAACTGAAGCAAGAGACTAAAAACCGCCGACATAAAAAGGGCATAAAGAAGGATCCCGGCCTCAATCTGCTTCTTTTTTATCCTTTTCCACCACACGGTAGACCACCTCCCTTTCTAACCCTTCTTCAAAGCGCAGTTGAATAGACACAAGATCTCCTCTTTTTTCAATCCAGGCGGATTCAACTCCATCTATCATCGGTTGATAGCCACGGCCAGTCGCATCTGTCTTTCGGATATCTCCCCCCTTAGCCAGTCCAATGGCTATGGGTTTTTGATCCTGAACAAGATAGAATTTGTTGTCTCTGACCTCTTCAAATTGGCTACGAGACAATTCAATGTCCAGCTGGTCCTGAAAGAGCAACCATTCCTCTTGCTTGATGTGACTTTGGTACTGGAGTTCTTGACGCAAAGGCTTGTCAATCCTTGAAACACTAATAAACCACCGCTGATGACGAGCAGGGCAACCAAGGCCTCCAGTAAAGTAAAGGCTGGCAGTTTAGTTCTTTTCAACAGCAATCACAACCTTTCCTTCATGATAGACCTTTAAGGACTTAGCAGACCTCTCCACCTGGACACTGACCTGATTGATGCTCAATTGATCCTGCCTTGTCTGGATCGCCATTTTTGCGACTCGCAAGACTTCTCCTTGTCTCAACTCTTCTAAGCGCTGCTGTCGTGAGTCCCCTAGCTCTCCCAACACAAGGGTCGTGAGGGCACCAAACATCGCTAGAGCAATCAGTCCTTCTAACAAGAGACTAGCGGGGAGCCGTCGTTTTTTTAATTTTTCCATTCCCAATTGCCAACTGATAGGTCACCACCTCTTTCTCTGTCTGAAATTGAATCTTAGTCAGGCTTGAATTGCCTCCTGCTGGATCAAAGGTCAGTTGCTTCTCTCTGACCACTTCCACCCCTTTTGGAAGCGGTAATTCTTGATAGGGACTATGAACCCCACCGTGGTCGATGGAAAGGAGAGCTCTCTCTCCTCTTTTGCAATACTCATCTTTTGTGTCTCCTGATAGACCCGTTCGAATTCCGAGAAAAACAATGTTTCTTCCACCTGCCCAAAGGCTTGATGGACTGACCCGGCTAGCAGCCAACATAGAAGACTGACGATACCTAGAGTTAGTAAGCTCTCTAGAAGGGTGAAAGCCTTAATCTGCAACCGCACGGTGATCACCTGCATTCTTCACATAGTGAGCACGGTAGGCTTCTGCTTGTTTTTGAGTGATTTGTCCTTCTGCGACAAGCTTAGAAAGACTAGCTTTTTCATTCTGATGATTGAGTTCATAGAGCTCAGCCTGGCTCTCCACGACTTTGACGACTGCTCGATTTCCTGTATCTGTTACCGAATCTTTCTGCTTGGTCAAGTTCGGAACAAAGAGCAAGAGAAGAACGCTGATAATGAGCAAAACAACTAACATTTCAATCAAGGGTAGTAAATTTGTCACTTCTTCAAAAAGAAAAACCCTTGCTCTTTGCAAGGGTATACACAAACTTTAAACAATCTATTAAATGAGCCTTCGCTCTACTTCGACTGTACGCAATTTATTGACCGATAGCCTACCACGGTCTGAGCCATAAGGAGCGACCCTATAACTTCCGTAGCGATTAAATGACTAGGCACGAATGGTTACGTCCAACTTTCACCCGACATTCAGAAATATGTTTTAAGCACTAACATACAATAATGTATCGTCTGCACATTTTGGGCTACTTGTACTTATCTTTAGTGTTATTGGCTGATGTCTCAACCTCAAGTGCAAAACAGTTTATTATAGCTTTTCTAGTTTGGTTCTTACTGCTACATAAGGCCTCGCTAGATTATTCTTCCACTGGAAGCGTCTATTATCACTGCCACCGTCTGATAATGATCTAATTACGCACAACCTCTATACTACATACACCCTCAATCTTCTTACACTTCATGATCTCTTTCGATTGCTCAAAAGAGAATTACTTATCTCCTTACAATATCTCACAAGGAGCGTAACGGGAATTATGCATGCAATCCAAGCAAGGTGTCACCCTATCTTCACTTGGTTATTTAGTAGATTGTTCAAAATCTGTGTACTATTATTATACCACTGTTAACTAATAAAATCAAGGTTTTATGGTAAAAATTGCCGTTATAATAGACATTTTTAAAAATTGCCGTTATAACAGACAATAAAAAACCCCCCTCCCGAATTGGGAGAGGGTAGGGTTAGATAGGAACCGCGAAGTGGGCTGTTATTAGGCTAGAACTAACTTAAATCGGGGTGCAATCATCCAGGTATTTGTCCTCGACCCACTGAGCACTTGCTGGGTGATTGATACGCGCCCAGCCGTTCAGTTTCTCGTAGACCCGGACACGAGTACCTGCAGGTAAGAATTCTTTGTCCTGGCTATCGATACGAGGGCCAGCTTCTACATAGTAATCGATTGTGAGCGTGCCCTCATAGTAAGGTTTCTCTGACACTTCAAGGCGCGTGTTCACATCCAGGATGCGGTCAAATTCGCTTTGTGCTGGCGCAGGGACTGGAGCACCATTCTCACGGAATACGATCTCGCGAGGTCGTCCGTTGAGGTTCCAGATATAGTTGTAATCATTCTCTGTCACACCGTCTGAACCGTAGTTACAGTGGATTGCAGAGTTTTCACCCGTCATGATTACAACGTGACCGAATGCACCAAGTGAGCTGGATCCATCGCGAGGTGCCCAGATGACCACGTCACCACGTCGAGCGTCGAACGTTCCGTCCACTGCGTCAAAGATTTTAACATAACCAATAGCAGGGAGCGCTTGTTGAAGCGTTTCTGTGTTGTTGTTTAGATTGATTTCAAGCGCATAGCTTACTGCAGAAGAACAGTCAAACTCAATGCGTCCGTCACCATCTGCATCGTTACCGTTACGATCACTCATGTCATAATGGACAGGAATAGACCGCAAGTGGTACATACGTGCAATACTGCTTTCAATTCTACTCATGATAAAACCTCTCTTATTTCTTCCATTCGTCGTTAGCAGCTTTGACTGCTGCTTCGATAAAAGTATTGAGCTCTTGGTTTGTTAAGTGTATATTTTGAGACTCAAGGCCATCGATCAAGCTCGTTTTAGCGTGCTCTAGCTTATCTGCCCCGTGGATATCCAACTTGTCAGCAACTTGTTCTGTAGCTCGTACCGCGTTTTTTGCCAAGATCTCAACGATCTCAATTGCTTTCTTGCCACCGCGCATTAATAAGTATTTTTTAATCGCTTGAACCACGACCCCTGTCAATACAACTAAAATGCTCATAGCTGATGAAGTAATAATGCTTGTAATTTGATCCATGTTATTTTTCCTTTCTAGTTTCGACAGCTTCCTTATTTGTTTCAAGCCATCCAGTCTGAAGATTAAAATCAACCACTCCATTAAGAGACGATAATTTTACACTTTTGATAGTATTAGTGATTGTATTCATTTCACTTTTCCTCTTTAATTTCTAGCTCCAAGAAGCGCTCAAAGAGCACTCTTATAGCACCGTTACCACCTAATTCGACGTAACTTTCATATAATTTTGACAACTCTTCTAACTCGTGCTGGTTCGTGTGTCCGCGTTTAAGCGCGTTTTTTAAGTTCTCTTGCAATCGAAACCGCTGAAGCCGTTGCAAGCCTTTCCCGATAATAGTCAGATTTATTGTTATCTTTTCCAATCTCTTCCACATTTGAGACTGACTTCTCGAGGGTATCGATTTTATTCGATAGACCCTCAAGACGTTTGTCAGCTTCTTTGGAAGTTTTTGTACTCTTAAAGGAAAAGTAACTTGGAATGATAACGACTAAAACGGGAGTTAATTTGTCAACTAGTGCCAATAGGTCCAATTTTACCACCCCTTTTTTATGCTGCTAGCTTACTGAACCGGTTGCGTTTCAAGACTGCCTGTTGCTTGTGGTTGCTTCGGCTCTGTCCACTTCCAGACAGCAAGGACGCCATTTTGGGATGGTGTTCCTTCCAAGTCCTTCACGCTCTCATTGTTGTAAGTAAAATCGCGGTTAACTTGTACGAGTACGCGACGGCCTTCTCCGTATTTTGGAGAATATGCCGGGTCTTCGATGGTAAAGATATCGTATGGTTTGTATTTCTTGCCTTCCTTCGCGATATCGATCAATTCAAGACCGCGAGCGTAGAGTGTCGGGTCAAGTGGATTTTCGGTATTCGTTACCGCTGCAAGAACTGCCCAGTCTGCGACCGCTTTCGCTTCGGCAATCTTGGTATCCTTCTCTGCCAGCTTCTGCTCGTAGCTCTCAGCTTGCGTGTGTAAGTCTTCTTGCAACTTCTTAACCCCATCTGCGGGATTAAACTCCGTTGCAACTTGCCCAAGGACTGCTTGGATCAATGCTTCGTCTGACTCATTGGTGCGGTCACCAATAAGGACACGATCAAAAGCCGTATAAGGTGCGTCTTGTCGGATTGCGACAAAAGTTTTGTTTGCTTCCTGCAAGTATTTGTTAACTAATTTAAATGTCATATTTTAATTTTCCTTTTCTAGTTTCTCTGCTACTTCGTCAAATAGCTCTTTAAGAGCTTCGTCTGCTTCTAACACCTTGTTAACCCGTGCTAGTTGTGCTTCTGCTTGCTCAAGTTGTGCTTGTGCTTCTTCGTACGAGACCTTGTATTTTGTAACCTCAACGATAGCATTTGCAAGATTCTGCGAGATTTCGTTTACAAATTTATCTACTGTGTTCATGGTATCCTTTCCCTTATCTTCCTGGTTCCCAATATGATCTATGGTGCAACAATCGCACATTCCCATTATCATAAAATTCAATGCCACTTGTGCCAGCAGAATTGATGATAGCTGTACACCAGCCACCGCCTTTGTTGTAACGCTTTAATTTTATACCGTACAGTTCACTTTCGCCTGCTGCAGAATCGCTCACGATATTCATCTCACTGTTTACAATCATGCGGTTGTCATCAGTAAATCGTAACATTGGGCGGGATCCCGTCTTTGTGGAAATGATAAAATCAAACCCTTCGTGAGAACCGACACCGCCACCAATAATAGAGCCGTTTTTTCTAAAAAAGGCAGAGTAACCAGCTACACCACGGCCATTCTTGTCCACGAAGTCAAAGGCTCCTTGGTTAATAACTATTCCAGATTTTTCCCCTTTCGACTTAAAAAACCCGTTGTTCAAGTCGAGGTCAGTCGCACCATTCAGGGACGACAGCTTCCCGCCTTTGATAATGTTAGCAGTCAAGCCTTCGGTCGCGACATTCTTGGAAGTTACATTGATAAGGTTAGCCTTGCTTGCGTCGATCTCGTCAATGTGAGCTGTGCCTATCTGGGCCTTGCCAATCATTGACTTTTTGATAACCCCGTCTTTTATATAGGTTTTTTCACCCACGGAAAGTAAGCCCTCGTTAATCCTAATTGACCCGTCTGGGTTTAGATTTAACTGTCCAAGCACGTCCCCGGCACTGTTGAGGTTGCGGAACGAGTAAGACCCTGCAAGCTGTGTTACTTGCGTCCGTACTGCTTCAATAGGCTCAGCGCCATCCTCTGGAGCTGGTTGCCATTTACGATCGTTCGAACCCTCGTAGAAGTCAAGCTCAGTCATGAATAGACCGCCCCATTTGTTAGGATTGTTGCGGTCATACTCAAATTGAAGGTAACCATCATCAAATTCACCGACGTTAAATTTAAAGGATTTCTTGACTGTTCTGCCATTGTCAAACACGGCCCCATCAACCCATCTAGGTTTCCCATCATAGATAAGCTGTTTTTCTTCATAATCCGCTGTAATGCCCTTTTTGCGTTTGCAGAAATAGATTCGGAAATACTTAGAATTGTTATCGAATGCCAAAATGTTCAACATGTAGTCTGCATTTCGTTTGACGATAAAACGTGGACTTTTAACGACTGCGCTTGGTCTTAACTCAAACATTCGTTTTTGGCCATTAAAATAAAATCCGTGAGATGTAAAGCCTAATCTTCCGTTAGCTTCTGACCAATACTTCAAACCGTCGTCTGCTCTCGAATTTCGAAGCATATTCGGCCCGCCTTGCGTTGAATACTTCCCGACTTCCGTCTGAAAAATCTCGCTACTCATGACAAGCCGTGATAGCTTATCGGGTGCATCCGCTTCGGACTTGCCGATGATACGCTCATAAAGTAGCGAGGTTTCTTTGACTTTTTGGAAATCAGAAACACTTTCGGAAATTTGACTAGATAGCATGGTCAATCGGCCATCAATGCCTTGTCTAAATTCAGCTAGCTTGGCTTCATTATCCTTTGTCAATGCCTCAAAGCGTTGCTTGGTACTTTCGACATTTTCGACATAGGTACTTTTGGCAACATAATCGCTTGATAATCGTTCACGGATAGCGATAATCTGATTAGTTGTTTCCTCTCGCGAATACCGCTTGAGTTCGTCAGATAGCTTCTCGCGTTCAATTTGGACATTAGTCCTAAACGCGTTTAATTCTCTGACATTCTCGTTTGCGATTTCTTTCGCTTCCCGACTTAGATCAGCGCCAGCCCTTGCTCTCGCTAGTGCCTCGGCTGAACGCACGTTGGCTTCTGATATGGCACGGTCAGTGTTGGTCTTGGCCTCTTCAAGCTGTCTATTGACTTCTTTCTTGACCTTGTCTACATCTTCCGTGTCAATGCGTTTCTCCCACATTGAGCCATTCCAGATGTACATTCGGTCATAGAGGCCATTTTTTTTTCAAACCAAATATCGCCCACTTTGTGCTCAATATTCGCATCTGGACGGTTATACCAGACCTTATTTCCCTGGGCATTTAACAGATACTTAGGTAGGGTATCTGTTAAATGCTTCTGATTCTTAGCAATATCAGAGACCTGGGTAGCAAGACCGCTGGTCATTGCTGAGCGAATGCCTTCGCCAATCGTTCCGACTTCTACGCTGTCATTAACATCTCGTAAGACGTCAAAAACAATCGTCGTCAACTTGCCATCTTCGCTAGTTAGACCGATAGGTGGATAGTAAATGGGAACGATGTCGCATAGCTCCGCTTCTTCCAAAATCTGATTTGACGCATGATCTAGCGCCTCGGAAAGGTCCACATACTCGATCTTAGTATTGATTTTAGGAAGCCCTACGTTATTGTTGATAATGTAGGCATTAGCAAGAGCTTTCAACTTGTCAGTAGTCGGAACCTCTTTGTCTTTGAATGATGAGCTAAAATCAACAATTTCAACACGTCGCTCGTTGTATAGCCCTACATATTTGCTGTCAATATACTTCTCGGGCAACTCAACCGTGATGGCTTCAGAGTGCCCGTCAGTGGATCCTGTGCTGTCTGGAGTGTAGGTAGCATAAGGATAGATACTGGTATACGTAGCTCCAATATCCTGCTCGTCTTCTGCAGATAAATATTTCTGCCGTATTCCAACACAATTGGAGACTTGCGCCCGAGTTGTTTATGCAACCGAATAGTTGTATTATCAAACTCAAACTCACCTCCCCAGACATCCAGGATAGAGCCTTCTTTCCCACCAAGTGCCTCACGGGCATTCTTGATATTGGCAATATCCCAGCTTGTCCGGTTTGAAGTGGTAATATCAGACCAAGTGTCAAAACGCACACCGCCTAATGTGTTGGAAGCCCAGATGGACAATGCACTAGAAGCTGTACCGTTAACAAGTGTCTTATTTCGGATAGCCATAAGCTCGGTCAAGTGACTGATATGCTTCGCGTAGATCTTAATGATACCCTTGCTTGACTTCAGAATCCGCGAGATGTAGAATGTCTGATTTTTGGTCCGCAAACCAGCGTCAGACTTAATACGCATATCGTTTTTAAATACACTAGCAAGCCGTCCACTTGATGGGTACTCAATATACAGGGTGTAATTCCCGTTACGTTCCCTGGTTACAAGGGCCTTGGTTGCGTCAATTTCACCAAGGCCGTACGTTTCAAACGTCGTTTCATTCGCTTTATATAAAATAGGCTTCATGCTTTAACCCCCCAATAGGGCGTGATCTCAACCGTGAAGTTCCCGCCCCAGCTAATCAGATTACGTCCAGGATCCAAGTAAGGCATCTGATACTGTGGGCTTCTTACAACCTTATCCCAGGCTGGTAGATTACCAGAGTAGACCTGCCCTGCTTGCATATCTAACATGATAGATCCCTGCACGTCTTTTAACATAGTCCTGCGCCCGTTGATTGAGAGGGTGGTTGTTCCATTCCCTGTCAACTTAATGATTGGTTTCGCTTGCACGTTACCTTTACCATTAATGGCTAGACCGTTTGAAACCGAAAACTTGGTAAGCCCGTCTTTATAAAACTTAATCGGGTGACATTTGAAATTCAGCTTGATTGTGCCGAACTGCTTCATGATGGTAGCAATTTCAAACGTCTCGATATAACATGCTTTATAGACGAATTCTGGCTCCCAGGAAAGGGTCAAATCTTTGTAGCCGTCAACCAATAGCCAGTTTGAAATATCCACCGCAACCTCGGAAAGAGGCTTGTTTGACTTGATCGTGCATGGAAGCTCGATTGGTTTTGATTTTAGCCTTTTATTTGGAATGATAAGCTCGCCGTCACGTCCAGGGACTGCGATAACTTCTACATCATTCCCTGTTGATGTGATGATGTAATCCTTAGTCACGCGCAATCCATGTGTAAGACTGGATACTCCGTTAAAAGTAAAATTTCCCATTAAGCCATTCTTCCTCCTTCCAAGTTAGTGTAGTAGGCCATTTCACGAAGTAGACGCTTCATGTTGTCTGGACTAAAGAAATTGTCGTTTGCTGTGCCATTGGCATTCAAGGTGTAATTATTAGTTACACTTGAGTTTGACACACTGCTAGATCCGCCAAAACGTCCACCCAGGGTAGCATTCAATCCGCTTGCAATTTCTGCAGATTTTGGAAGATTGAAATCTAATCCAGAGGTTAACTTCCGACCAGCGTCGATCGTCTTATAAGCCAAATTTGACATTGAGTCGTTGACATAGTAGCCAAATTTGGAAATACCGACTGCCATCCCTTCTGGAATAGCGCGTCCGATTTGGTCTCTAAAGACTTTTGATGGAGAGTTAATCCGCAAAACAGATCGTGCTGCACCTACTGCAGCATCCGCAATAGATGCTGCCGCACTTGCTACTGAACCAGCCATAGCATAGATACCAGCGCTTAGACCTTCACCGATAGACATACCAGCGTTATATCCGCCGTTAAATCCTCCGGACATGTTAGCATGCGCTACGCTTCTCAAATAACTAGAAGCACCGCCTACAGCTCCGCCTTGACTTGATACACCGCCTGCAATTCCTGAACCAAACTGATGCCCAGCATTACGCCCATCTGAACCAAGAGAAGCTACGCTATGCTTGGCAGTGGATTGCAAACCTTTGGAAGATGAGCTTACTTGACCTTGTTTTAATCCAATACCAAGAGAGATACCACCGCCAAATTGTTGTCCGGCTGTCATACCTTTAAGAGACATCGATATCATTTGGCCTGCCGCTGCAAGCGTCATGCCAAGACTAGCACCCGTTACTGAACCTTGTGAGGCATTAATACCAGTAGAGACACCACCACCGAAATTAGACCCAGCGGTCTGTCCTTCACCAGCGAGTGTACTCATAGCACCTATTGCAGTAGACTTGATAAAATCACTAGCGGTTTGTACAAGTGGAGAACTTTCTGAAATTCCTTGGGCATAGTTCCCGCTGACTTGCGCCCCGCTATACTTAGCTTCTGTCGGCAAGTTGTTAAATGCTTGCTTAGATGCCTCTGTCATTTCAGATGTAGCTTGTGCTACTTCTGATTGACCAGCACGCACACCCTCAGCAGCTTGCTTTGGAATTTCTCTGGCTTTAACATCAAAGCCAGCTTCTGCTAAAGCATCTCTAAATTCGTTACCAATAGCAGTAACCATCGCTTGGACTTCTGGGGCAAGTTCTACCCCAGTAGCTTTGATACCACGCAAGAAGCCTTCTTTGGCCTTGTCGCCAGCTTCTGTCCATTTGGTATTCAATGCACCTAACTGCTCGTCAGACGAATCTACAAGCGCTTGTGTTTGTGCTGCCATTTTAGGCCCAGCTTTTCGCATCTGCTCGATAAGACCTTGATCTAGCCCACGTTGTGCCAAAATTTCAAGGTTCTGTGACCACTTGTCAACTGCGTCAATATTCTGTTGCAAGTTAGCGGTCATCTGTTCTGCAGATAAGGCAGTCTGTTGCTCGATAGCTTGGAATGCGTTCTGTACATCGCCTTTGAGAGTTTCAAACTGGGATTTCATGTCATCAACCAGCTTGCGCTGATCGTCGTTCATGTTTTCCCACGTTAAGGACATGCGACCTACTGCGTCTTCTGTAGACTTGGCTTGCAACTCGTTATTTTTGACGATTGTATCCGTCAATTCATTGTCCGACTCTTCAGTCTTCTTGATGTCCTCTTGTAACTTCTTGACTTCTTCGTTGTATTTTTGTTTTGCTTGGCTCTTTATTGCGTCCTTAGTAGAAGAGCTTGAAAGAATACCGTTCTCAATGTTATCAGTTTCCTTAACAAGGTTTTGGTACTCTTTCTCGAGTTCCTTCATCTTATCTTTGATATCAAGGCGCTTCTTGGCATTCTCGACCATCTTAGCGTTGGCAGCCTCAACCTCAGCCGAAGCCTTGGACACTTCAATCTGTTTGCGGATGGCATCCGTAGTCATGTTGATAGTGCCAGTGGCCTTATCATACTGAATGTTCAATCCTTCGACGCGTGAGTTAAGGGTTTCTGCTGCAGAAGCAAGTTCTTCTTCTGCCCCGCGGTTTTGTTTTCAACCGCGTTCAGTTCTTCAATCTTCTTAACTAGCCGTTCATTGTCCTCGGCTGTAGCTTGGATTTCATTTCTGCGATCCTTGTAGGCTTCATTGCCTTTGTCTACACTTTCGTGCAGTTCATCAAGGGAGCGCTTGAATTCTTCATTCTTGGCTTTAGCTTTTTTCGTCTCTTCGCTTTCTTGTGATAACCAAGAAACTAGGCCAGCCAAAGCACCGACTACTAAGAAGATACCTCCCGATGATAAAGTGGCCAGAGCTCCGGTCAATCCAACTGTCGCACCTTCAGCAATCAGCGAGGTACTAGCCAAGGTTGTCAGAGAGGTTATAAGGTTAGCGATAAGACCGCCTATACCTTTAATAATCGCCAGACCAAGCATGGCACCCTTAAACGCTAAAACACCGACAACAACACCGCCCAAAATATGGAGCAATGGATCAAGCACGGGTTTTAAATAACCTAACACCTTAACAGCCGTTTTAACAACTGGAGTCACTGCTTTAATCGCATTAACAATCGAAGCAAATACGTTGTTAACGACTGCCTTGATACCGTCCAAGTTTTGGGCGATACTCTTACCAGTTACTGCCTTGCTCATTTTGTCGAAGGCGTCAATCACATTAGCAATACCCTTCGCTACAGCATTAACGATGTTACCAAATGAAGTCTTGATACCTTCGCTGTTCTTCTTTGCCATTTCAGCAAAACCGTTCGTGCCTTTGTTTAACTCAATCAGACGCTTGCTAAAATCTTGGAAAGTGATTTGGCCACTTTGCAATGCTGCATAAAAATCTTTTTGAGCCGATGCACCAGCAAAGCCAAAACTTTCAGCGGTCTTCTGCAATGCGTAAGGCATTGTCTCTTGCAAAGTCTTCCATGATTGCATATCAACCTTGCCGGCTGACAGCATCTGGGTATATTGTTGCAATCCACGACTTGCGTCCTCAGTGGACGCACCAGACGCGAGAAACGCATTGTTTAGAGCGATTGTTAACTTTGTAGATTGCTTCAAGTCGCCAGTCATCGACGTGAGCTTCTGAGTTGTGCTCACGACCGTATCAAGCGTAGTTGGTAGCCCCTCGATACCCTCAGAAAGTAACTTGGTAGATGTTGCCACGTCTTTAGACGAATGCCCCAGGGACTGCATAACCTTAGGAAACCGTTGCAAAGTATCGAAACGATCAATAGCCTTGTCTAGTGATGATTTCATCAAGTCCAGACCAGCGCTCACGGTTTTAAATGCCACAGCCCCGGCCGAAAAGTTCTTAATGCTGGCTTTTAATTTGTCAAAACCAGACGCGCTCTCTTTAGCTTTTTGTGAGCTAGAAGCGATTGTGTCTTTAAGTCTGACAAAACCATTCCCTGATTGGCGAGCTGTTTCACTAGCACGTTGAGCAAGCTCGGCACTCACTTTAAAACCATTACCGCCGGTTTTACTGATTATTCCAGCTTCTTTAACCTTTCTTCCGGCCAGCTCGAAAGCATCACCGCTATTCTTGGTTAAAATTCCGGCTTCTTTGACTTTAAAACCAGTCGATTTGAAATCATTTCCTGCCGTTTTAGCCTTGTCGCCTGAAGATTTTAAGTTGTCCCCGGCTTCTTTTAAACCCCTTGCTGACGATTTCGCTTCTGTTTCAAGGCTTTAACTCACTAGCTAATTTGTTTAATTTCTGTCCATTGACCTGGACGTCAATTACAATTTTACCGTCCGCCATTTATTCCTCCTTTCTGTCTAAATTGTATTTTCTTTGTAGCCGTCGCATTTCTGACCTATATTCACTAGAGTCATTCTTTGATGGCTTCCAGGAGCGAATCTGGACAATTCTCGATATCGAGGTGTCCGTAGGTAGGCCGTTCAGTAAGGCTACAAATTCAATCCATGTGAGCTTCCCTTGTGCTTCAAGGAGGTTGATATTGTACGCTTGCATAAAGCTCGCGTAGATATCCATAGCGTCCACTTCAAAATCAATTAAAGCTATGTCGTCTTCTTCGTTCTTTGCTACTGGCATAGGGTTTCCATTTCGGTCATAGACCACGCGCTCTTTTTTGGTTTTCAAAAAATGCTCGTCAATGTACGACCACACGGCCACGATATCCTCTCGGTTATCCACAGCCTCGTCTGTCAGCATTAAAATAGCCGTGCGCATCTTCTCAATGTCATTCATTACCTCGTTGTCAAACATTTCAAAGATATCTAACACCAAGTCGAATGAGTGGTCCACTTCATAGGTGCGCCCGTTCAATTCAAAGGAGTTCTCTAATGGCTCATTCAGTTTCATGAGCAATCCCTCCCTTTACTTTTTGCTGGCTTTTTTAGTTTTCTTTGCTTTTGCCTTTTTAACGAACGACTCAGAAAGTGACTTGGATGCCTTGACGCGTTCTTGACCCATTCGGTCAAGCTCTGCACCTAACAAGGTATCAACATCATCAAATGCCGAATCCAAAGACTCAACGTCTGGATAGCGCTCGTAGAGTTTAGCAAACGTCCCGTCACCGAATAGCACGTCATACTTGATCTCGGTCATTTTCTTCTGGATTTCAAATGCTTCATCAATTACTTGCTTGTTGATAACTCCCTCTTTGAGGTCGTCAAATTCCCCGTTGTTCGAACGATCCAGCAATTCTAACTGATACTTGTTAAAGCGGTCAGTGATTTCTTCTTGGAGCGTAGCAAGCCGTGAGATGTTCTCGAGCGATGTGTCAAATTGTAGCTCAACCTCGCCAATCTTAATCGGCAAAAAAGAACGTTTAATATCAATTGAAATAGTCATGTTTTCCTCCTCTTTTTACACAAAAAGAGCGCCCCGAAAGAGGCGCTTCACATTATTAGACGACTGCTGAGGTCTTAGGGATAGAGTTATAAGCAATCTTACACTCAAACGCTTCGTAGTCTGCAGCAGCACCAGAACCAGCTTTGATATTAGTAACGGTAGCAATACCGACGTGCTGGTTCTTGCCGTCAGAGTCTACAACTTTGTGCCATACAAGCCGGTCGTTGGCAGTTTTGCGTTTCAATGCAGCGATATACTTCATAGCTGGGTCTTCAGCATCATAGGTTCCTTTGAACGTATATGCTTCTTTAACACCGGTTACGCTGGTTTCTTCTGTTCCATCTCCATCGTAATATGCCACTGATGTAGTAGACTCATCTGTGTCATCATCCACGTCTGTGATCCATTTAGCTAATTCCAAGTAAGCAGATTTATCTGGCTCAGTCTTTGGATCAGTTACTTGTGCGATAAAATGCCCGCGTAAGGCGTTCTTGTTACGTACCATTTATTAATTACCTTTCGTGTTTAGAATAGTGAGACTTGCAGTGATGTCCTGCAAGTAGATATAGTAGCCCTGTCCGTCCTTCTCGTTCAAGGATGGCTGGGTTGTTGTTAAATTGTTAAAAAGATATGAGCCGTTTTGACTTGGGAGATCCAAATCAAACTCGGAAAGAGCTTTGTTGATTTCCCAGAGACACTCGCTAGCCTTCTGTTGGTCTACTGACTTAACAGCAAACTCAAAGATTAGCGTCACATCACGGGAACCATCCATATAGACATTGTCAACCTTCCCACCAGGCAACGGATAGAGGACTAGACTTTCTAGTGCGTCCAAATAGTCCAATGTGCAGTGGATAGGAAGTGACAGCGTGTTGATGTACTCTTTCAAAACGTAAGCAAAATCGTTGTTATTTTTCATTTCTTAATACCTAACGCTTTCATTCCGACTTCTGCCCAGCTATTCCCGTGTATTCCCTTAGCCTTCAAATCCCAACGCTTACCAGTTCCAGGAGTGGTATAGTTATGGAATTCAAAACTGGTGTTCTTGTTATAAGACGACCCGTAGAACTGAGCTCTTGCATAGGGAGTGTTGTACTCGATATGTTCACCGTCCGAGCTTACATGCCCACTCAACCTCAGAGGGCCATGCAAGAGTGGGATGTAAAGGTCCATATCAATCAGTACCTGGTTAGCAATCTCTAACTGTGCCTTGCGCTGTCTTGCTTCGGACACTTTATCAAAAGCCTCTCCCAGGTCGATTGTAACATTGATAGACATATCACATCACCTCAATCTCGTAGCAGTATACTTTATTTCGCAACGGCTCCATGATTGGGATAATTTTAGTGATGATGTATTCTCGGCTTCCATCTTTGACAACCCCTTCACGATAAGACTCGTCAATTTCAACTGGGCAGTATCTAGGATAAACAAAGATTACTCCAGGCTTCTGGTATGACGGGTTCTTTCTACCAGAGGGATTGTTGACAGTCCCTGGTGCGTCAAAGTCACGGTCAAATCTAACAGGGCTTAAAACGACTGGAGGTAAGAATGTCTTCTTACCCCAATCATCCTTAGATCCCACTTTTTGGATTGTTACCGAGTCAATCAGCGTTCTTTTATCAATACCGATCATAGGACACCCCACGATACAGAAATCCGACCGATTTCAGGGCGTTAAACGCATCAATGGACAGATTATATCCAGACGCGATTTCAGACAACCCTGTGCGCCCCTGTGAGCCGTAGGACACCTCTGTACGCCCGAGCTTCACACTAGCAATTGATTGTTTATCTTCTGCCGTCAAAATGCCCGTACTATCCAGATAAGCAATCTGATAAGCCGTGGCCAACTTAACCGCCTTCTTGCGTGTCTTATGATCTTTGTCAAAGTCGTGGAAGTCATAAATGACGGGTAAAGAGATCAATCGCTAGCTCTGCGCGTTTTAAGTGCTCGTCGAAGTTCTTGCTTACAAAACCTAGCTCTTTAAACTCATCTTGAGTAAGATAAGCCATGCGATCACCCCCTACTCAGTAGCAGGGGTTGTCAAGGCCTCTTCTGTTTCGTTTGCTTCAAGCACTAGCCATTGTTCACCGAATGACGCGTTAATTTTACGATTGATTTCATCCGCTTCAACGGATGGAAGATCATAAACGTGACCTTCAGTGAAGTTCTGGTCTGTGCTTTCGACTACAAAATTACAAGTAGCTTTATATTTAGCCATTCAATCACCCCTCGACTTCGTAGCCTTGGTTGATAAAAGCTGAAATTTGTACCGGGTCAGTTAGTTCAAAGACAACTTTGCCCTTAACTAATTTAACAGCCTTCACGACCTCTGTATCCGCTGGTACCTCTTCAGCAATTGCTTCTGGAGCAGGCTCAACCTTTGCTACTGGTTCAGCAGCAGTTTCTTCTACTTTGATTTCTGTTACTTCATCAGCCATATTTCAACCTCCAAATTAGGCAGTTTTGTGAACGTAGATAGCTTTCTTCTTGCTTTCCAAGACAAAAGCGTCATAACGGATACGACCTTCTACAAGGTAACCATTGATACCTGGTGGGTTATCGTGGATCTTGTAGTCTTCCAACTTGACTGGAGATGTGGTAGCGATTGGGTGCGCAATGACGAATGCTACGTTTTGAGGCAAGCGAGAAGTTGGAGTAAGGATCACTGGCAATCCGTCGATTGCTCCGACTTGGCCTTTGATAGTGATTTCTTGACCGAGGTCTGAGTTCTTCACGAATGTAGGGTCAAGTTTGATGAGTTTGTAAAACTCTGGAGATACGTGGATCTTGCGTCCTTGTTCTGGTACAAGCGCGTCTGTTAACTTAACCTGTGCGTCAAGGATAGCCTCGTAGGCGTTAGTTTTAGTCACTGCGCCTGTTTTAACGTGGTCTGTGTCAGCACCAGCTACAATAGCAGAGAAGCGATAAGTATCAACTTCAGGAATGATGACTTCTGACAATTGGCGAGCAAGAGCCTTGCCAGCTTCCATAACACCGTTTGTGTCTTGGACTGAGCGTTTGTCGATTGTGAAAGTGAATGACCGGTCCTTCTTGAGGGTCAAAGTTTGAACGTTGTTTTCAAGCTCTGCTGCAGTACCGTAACGAGTGTTGCCGGTAAGCGCGTAGTCATTCATTGCTGTTGTAGGGATTGAGTAGACCTTGACTGTGTCCACTCCAGTGAAGTCAAAATCGTTGTTGACGATACCTGTAGAGAGAGCTTCTTTGACGAAGCGTTCGTCCACTTTTGCGTCAAACTTAGATGCATAGTTAATAGTCATGTAATGTGTTCCTCTTTGTATTTTATTTAAACGCTATCGAAGCCAGCGAATAGAGCTTTATCTTCCGCGCTTAGGTCATTATCTGCCCCAGCGGACGGATTGCCACCAACGGAGAACTTTGGCTGTGGTTCTTGCTGTTGCTGTTCCACGAAAAGATAAGGGCTGGTCTCTTTTAAACCCTGGATGGTTTCATCGAGCTTAGGCTTGCCATCTTCAGCAAGCTCAATCTTGTCAAGATCGATAAAACGCATAAGGTCCTCTGAGTTATGAGCGCCTACATCTTTCAAAGCCAATGCAACCGCGTTGGTTTTCTTGACTTGTGCAAGGTTGGCCTCGCTATCAGTCTTATAGGTTTCAAATTGTGCCTGGAGGTCAGCAAGTTGTTGCTTGGCTTCCTCACTGGCTCCTTCTTTAGCTTGTAAGTCTTGGATAGCCTGGTCACGTTGCTCAAGTTGTGTTTTTAAGCTGTCATTTTCTGCCTGTAATTCGGACTTGGCATCTTTGATCGCTGACCCGTACGCTGCCATAATGCGCTCAATTGTGTCCTTATCCTCAATACCTGCGTCAATTAACATCTCACGTTTTAAACTCATAGTTCAAAACTCCTTCCTGTTTTACGTCCAGTAGACGAATTTTGTCGGTTTACGTCCGACAACGGAAGCGCCCAGCGGGAATCGAACCCGCAAGAGGTAAGAAAAAAGGAGGAAATCACCTCTTCATCCATAATGGGCGCAAAATAAAAACCGTATTTTCATACGGTCCATTTTTTATAATTTAATTTCTTCAATCTTTGCTCGCTCTTCTAAGATCCACAAGTAACTGTACATGACAGAAAGCTGCGATTTCAGCAAGTCAATAGGACAGTTAGGTTTGAACTCAAGCGTCCCATTTTCATACTTGCTAACCATATACTCTAACTTGCTGAAGCGTTCTCGCAATTCGTAGTATTCAATCTTGAAACGTTCTTTCCAATCTTCCATCTTTTAACATCCTTTCATTTGCTATTTTAAAACCTAATTTAAAGCCATCAAACGCTGCACGATCAATGTTGCGATGATAATCTAAAAGAGTTTTTTTGTTTTTAAATACGACTCTTTCCAATGAGCGCCTGGATTTGTCATTCATTCTCGGTTTCCTCCTTTGGTTTAAAATACCTTTCCCTCGCATAATCACGATGCAAGAAAGGCTTGTCCGCAATATAATCTCGCAAGATTGCTTGCTGGTCTCTGATTTTAGTTTTAAACTTACTGATAAGTTCCTGGTCGCCTAGCTTTTTGGCTACGTGTAGCTTTTCCTTAGACTTGCGAATTGCTCGCTCGTATGCCCTTTGCTTAGATTGTGCGTTAGCATTTCTTATAGCTTCTTCCTGCGTTACGTTCTTAACGTCCGGGCCTAGTTCTGGTAGTTCGTTTATACCAGGGACAAAGGAGTAAGCATGTGTCCGCAGTTGATACCAAGACAGCCTCCAGGCGTTCCATAGCCATGGTCAGCAAGAGAAAGTATCTCAATACCGTTCTCTTCTCTAGCGGGGCCATGAGTAACGATATGGTGCTGTAGAGGTGCGCATGCTTCGCGGGCCGTTGCTTTCTTGGAATAATAAAAAGTATCAATCCCCAGCTCGTCCGCTGGCATTGTTCGCATTTCCCGATAGCTTCTTACCACGGTAGTCTTAATCACTGTCCGTGCATAATTGTCAATCTTCCAGCGTTTGCCACCACGGTCCACAAAACCTTTGAAGCCCACCTCTTGCCATTTCATGACCGTGTCCGATACGGCTTTATCTTGAGTAGCAAGTCCAGTTACCACCTTAGCCACTGCCTCCTGGACAATAGCTCGATAGGTTGAGTTCACTAAATGAGGTAGCGTGGTATTGATTAGGTTCGTGATGTCACCATACGACTGGGCAAAATAACCGGCCAGCAATTCCTGTGCATGCTTACCATTACCAAATTCACCCTCGCCCAGGTCGTCAATAAGCTGTTCCTTGGTTGTTTTATAGATTTTAAACCCTTCACCCTCAATCACCTCTCTGAGCTGGTCCTCGGCAATCTTTGAGTAGTACGAGATAGTCTCAAGGTTCTTTTCATTCAGCAAGTGCATCTGGCTCATGCGTTCTAACTGCCAGATATAAGGGTTCTCTTGCAAAGAGACTGTACCGCGAATTAAGAGACGCTCGATCACTTCATCAAATAGATCCAGGGCCATTTGATGATATATGTCACCTACCTGACTAGCTCGCAGTAGTAATTGTTCATCATTTAGTTCGGGTAATTCCTTTTTCTTTGTCATAAAGGCCCTCTCCTAACGCTTCTACCAGCCTCTTTGCTTCCGCCCTCGCTTTTAGTGATGGACTTGGTAAGTCTAAAAAATCTCTAGTGACTTTCATAAACACTTTAGCTGGGTTAGGTGCTAAAAAATTTCTAAAAACTCTCTTCATACCTATTCTCCGTAAGTTTGAACGTCCAAGGGGTCCCTCAAAGCTCCAGCTTCATCCACTGTTTCCTGTTTGATTTGGTTCATCATCTTTGTGGCTTCTTCATCAGAAAGACCTAGAGCCTTACCAATGGCGTATTGCTTGCTGACAAGGCCACCAGCAAGTGCTTTGATGTAATAGTCCAGTTCATTGTTCTTATCAACAAAGACACCGTCGTCCAGGTTCACTGTGATTTTATCCATTTCTGGGATAGGGCCCGCCATACAACCCGTACAGCTTGGCAATTTCACAGATTGAGATCACTAACTCTTTGATTGATTGCTCGACCAAAGAGACAATGCTGTTTCTCATTTGATACGTGTCAGAGTTCTCAGATACCACCTCTGTGGCGGTCTTCATAGATTTTCCATCAAAGGTAAACATGCCTGCAGATACTCCTATCTGCATTTCAAACAAGGCAAGACCCTCATTGATGGCTTTGATGTAGTCGTCAGATCGAATAGGAGTGGTTAGATCCACGATACCGATTGGTGTGTCTTTACCACCGTCAATCTGCTCATAGACGTTCTGTTCTGGGTCAAATTCACGACTTACCAAATCAGCATCGCCATAATCGTCGAAACCAATCCGGACTGTTTGGTCTGGCACAGCAACTCTACGCTGTCCCATTTTAACTTCCCACTTAAACTCGTCGTAGGTGGTGTTGATAAAATCAATAGTGCTGCGAGCATTGTCAAAGATAGACAAGCCCAGCGGGCTGTTGATGTCCTTGTTGTTCATTCCTGGTGGTTTAAGATACGTAAACAACGGACGCGTTAAACCGTCCAGTGTCACCTCTTCCTCAAGGTCCTCGTAGAGTTCAGCAAGTGGCACACGGTCTCCGACTTTCTCCTTGTCCGGAGACTTGTACAATTCGTTAGTAATAACATACTTGCCGTCTTTGAGCCATTCGTGGATTTCAACCAGAGTGTAGTAGACGTTCTTCTTGTCTACGGTTTTAGCACTCTTCGTGATGATTGCTGCAGACGAGATATCCTGTGTGTTAGCTTGCAACGGATAAAAGACTGGAGCTTGCACGAATGAGACCTTCACCTTATCATCATCCACGTAAGGACGCATAGCAAGACCACCCAAAGCCAGACAGCTCTCCAAATACCGTTCAAAGTTCTTGTTGAAGCGGTCGTTAAAAAGGGTCTGCTGAATGAACTTATTAGCTGTTTCATCACCGACCGAGATCACAGCCTGTTCATTAAATACCAGGCTAGCAATCTTCTTACATGCCACCTTGGCAATTGGTAAGTGGTTCATTTCGCGGTGTTGCATTTGGCGGTTCGAATTGCGATAAGCTACTGGATCCCACCGGCTCTGGTAGTATCTCAAGTTCTTCTGGATCCGGTCGTACTCTTCCCGTGTGATTGGGATCTTTGGATGTTCTGTGATGTTGCCTAAAGATTGGCCTGTCATTGCGTACGTGCTCCTTTTAAAAATATTCTTAATCTTTTGTAAGATGCTCATTTTAAACCTTTCTCTAGGCTTTTAATCTTAGTAGTTGCGCATTATCAACGATCATGTACTGCAGTGCGTCGCATGTGTGATCGTCCTCTTTGATAACCTTCGGGTCATCATCCATTACCGACCGTTCATCCCACTGATAGCGCTTGTGTTCCTCTATGAAATACTTGAGGTTGTTCTCGGTCGGGAAATAATAAAAACGACCATTCGCAAGGAGCGATTGGACGTATTCGGTCATTACTATTTTCTTTTTCTTTGCTACCGGGTGCCAGCGAATGCCAAAGTCCTCAAGGTACTGGTTACGCAAGGCTCCCTCTGCACTATCTATTGTCATTTCAATAACCCTCGCATTCGGAAATTTCTGTGTTTGCTTGATTACAAAATCATGCAACTCCTTGGATAACACACTCGGTGCCTTTTTGTGTACCTTGCCAGCCGGGCTGTAGTAATAGTTATCCACAAGATAGACGTTCGAGCGATTAGTTACCACGGCATGCAAGCAAGTGGTTGCTGATTGCTGGTGCCCAGTATCTGCAGCAAATAGCTGACCGATAACACGTTCACCGTCCGGTATTTTATCCGCACGTTTAAACAGGTCCATGTTATAAACGTTTGTACCAGGCCCACAGGCTCACCCAGGTATAAATACCTGTAATAGTCGTAGTCATTAGTCTTTATACGCTCTATCTCGTCCAGCATTTGCTCGGTTACAAATCCCAGCTCGTCGTCCAAATAGCTGGACTCATGTATTAAATACTTGTCCGCTGTCCTTAACGAATCAACCCACTCATTGATCCAGTTGTAAGGATTGCGAGGTGGGTTATAGGACCAAAAGAACTGCACAAACGGATAGTCCGGGTGCTTTTGACGCATAAATGTACTGTTTGATTGGTCAAACTCTTCCGAATCAGCAAACTCTGCAGCCTCTTCATACCAAACAGCAATAACCTTTCCGACCTCGTTCGATTTCAACTTCTGGAAGTCGTCCTGGCCGTAGAAGTGGAACGTCGAACCAGACCGTCTATGTACGATCTTATAAGGGCTTTTTGTCCGCTTGAACTGATTAGCTATGCCAAACTTATCAAGCGCCCAGATTATTTTCTTATAGACACTATCAAAGATTGTGTTACCAACTTTACGTACGACAATAATCTCTACGCATTGCCCCAGCGTTATCGCTCGAATCATCTTAAAGACAAGCAAGAGAGCAATGACTGAAGACTTAAAAGAGTTCCGCCCACCCTTTAAATGTTGTAAGGCTTCGCTGACCGCCATACTTTATAAAACTTAGGATTAATCTCTTTGGTTAGCTTTATAGTCGGCTTAGTCGTTCGGGATATCGTCAATGATGAGGATTGACTCATCAGCACCACCTCCCGCCTCATCTAACGCTTGAGCCTTACGTTTATTCTCAAGTTCAAGCGACTTGATACGTGCTTTCTGTTCTTTCTTGTCAAGCGTATCCTTGGCACCCTCGCTGTTTACTATCTTAGATATCAACTCCATATGACGCGAGCTACCCTTCAGGGCCTTCTGCATGGCCACCAAAAGAAGCGCTGACTCGTAGTCGTCCTCAAAACCCATATCCTGCAGCACTCTAGAAAGCTGAGGGTTTGAAACTTTGGAAACAAGTAGAGCTTCAAGCGTCTTTTTCATATTCGCTTTTTTTCGTCTTGTTTTTCCCGAAGCGATACCGCCTTTTTTTCCTAGCTCTCTCGTTTCGCTCACGCTTCGTTCATTAAACGGGATTAGGTTTTCTTCATTAGCCATCGCCTCACTTCCTTTCAAATAGTATTCTTAGTTCAATTTAACTGCCGTCTGTCCTGTGTGCTCTTCCCAGCGTTGAATTGTAGCGTCCACATACCGCGGATCTAACTCCATGCCAAAATAGGTCCGACCTAAATCTTCGCAAACAATCATAGTCGAGCCGGAACCATTAAAGCTATCTAGCACATTCCAGCCTTTCTTGCTGGAGTTTCGCACCAGCCGTTCAATCAATTTCAATGGCTTCATGGTAGGGTGCAAGCCATTTCTTGTTGGTTTATTCTCGTTGATAATAGTGGTAGGAGAGTTGGCCTGCATACGCTCGATATATTCGATTAGCTCGGCCTTCGTCATTCTATTCAACTCTTCCACGTCCTCGATGATAGTGGTCAAGGAACGGTCATTCACAAAGTAATGTGCTGCACCCTCTTTCCAGCCATACAAGCAAGGTTCATGTTTCCATTGATAATCTTGACGGCCCAGGACTAATGTGTTCTTATTCCAAATCAAACACTGACGTACTGTCCAGCCGATATCCGAGCAAGCCCCTCTGAAATTGTAACCTTCTGAGTCTGCGTGCCAGATATAAAACGCCCCACCTTCACGAAGGACGGTGTCTGCAGCAAAGAACGCGTCACGTAGAAACTTTCTAAACGACTCATTGTCCATGCTGTCGTTCATGATCGTGAGAGCTTCCTCTGTTCCACCTTCGTAAGCCACATTATACGGCGGGTCAGTAACAATCAAGTCAATCTGTTGTCCGTCTACCAATTTCGCAAGCTGGTCTGGATCAGTAGAGTCACCACACATAAGGCGGTGTCGTCCAAGTTGGTAGATGTCGCCCAACTTAGCGATTGGCTCCTTGGTTTCTTCGACTTCAAAGTCATCCTCTTCAACTTCGGACTCTGGCTCGTAGTAGTCAAATCCGAAATCTTCCATGTCAATATTCGCGATACTTTCAAGCTCTGAGTTCAAAAGTTCAATGTCGAACCCAGAATTCATAGTCAATTTATTGTGAGCGAGGATGTAAGCACGTTTCTGTTCATCATCCATGTGAGATAGACGAATGACTTCGACTTCATCATAGCCTAACTCTTGCAATGCCTTGTAGCGTCCGTGACCCTCAATGATTACATTGTTCTCGTCAATCGCGATCGGGTCATTATTCCCGAATTCCTGGATTGATTTTTTTATCTGCTCGATTTGCTCGCGAGGGTGTAACTTCGCGTTGTTTTCATATTCTGTTATTTCTGCAATATTTAATTTTTCAATTTTCATGTTTTACTCCAGGAACCAAAAAGAACGTATCTAGATGATACGCTCTTCTCGGGTTATATGGTCTACTTTGTCTCTTGACAAAATATTTTATAAGAGGCCTAGCTGGAAGCACCAAACCAACGTCATAGGTCACTTTCTTATTTTTGTTTTCATGGTACTTTTTAAAACGCGAGTGGACGGAATCGAACCGCCGAAAAAAACTAGTAAGGAGAATCCAACAAATAAAGGTAGAAAAAAGACGTACATCCTGTCACTCGCCAAAAAAGTGGGAACGGGAATCGAACCCGCACTGTATAGGTGAAAAGTCCATTGCTCTAACCGTTAAGCTACCCCACAACTGAAAAATAGGAGACTACCAATGAGCATTCCATGGCTCTATCGGATAATACTATAATAGCATTAAAAATAGTGTTATTACTCCATATTTTCTCTCAAATATCTCCCAGAAATCACCGAAACTCTAATAACATTCCGGATTTGTAGGCTTCTGCGAATTCGATCAACGCTCTATCCAGCAACCGATAGTATTCGCTAGAGGAATATCCCAGAGCTGGGTAGATTTCCTTGTCTTGTCTAAACCTCAATCTGCAATATCGTTCAATTAAGATCTGAGATAGATGGTCATCTGATAGACGATTAATGGCCTCTGCCATGTGCTCTAGCTCTTGCTGGGCGCTAACTCGTCGTAGGACCATGGTCTCTGTTTGTTTGCTGGGAGAAGCAGGAGCACTCTTTGGTTCCAGGGAGTAAGTAGCAGTCACCTTTGGACTGTACTCTTCGCCTGCAATTCGCAGAAATGTCCGGTATGACTTCAAGGCGCTCTCTGCGTTCTCTTTCGTCTTGTTCTTCAGTAGTTCTTTAAACAGCATTATTTGTACCCTTCAAGGCGCAATATAGCGTCCAAGACCTTATTCTTTCGAGCCATTCTGCGCTCCTCCTTCCTTCTTTCATTCTTCTTGTATCCGGCATTTCTCACATAGAAACGCTCTACCACCTTTTCATTTGACCGACCTCTTGTCGCTACTGCACCATCAAGAGATAGCTTCATGCATTCGAAAAGTAGATCTGTTTCAACGAACCCTTCAAATTGTGAGATTATACCTGGCGTTGGCAGCCTGTGATCTTTTAACGCCCTTCTATACCGACTCGTGATACCTTGCGGGTCCGGATACTTTATCGACTTAAAGAAATCTATCGGTTTATCGAATTGAGCAATCACCCGCTCACTTTCTCTAAAGAAATCATCTGTTAGTGTCATTTTTTCCCCTTGAACTAAATACCCCCATACAAGCTAGAATAAAACTAACCGACCAAAAAGCGCAAAGAATGAAGAAGATAATATCTAATAAACTCATGTTTCCCTCTCACTTTTAATTCCCCCGCTGTCTAGTTTTGATAAAAGGCCGTATAGTTGATACATATCATAGACGTTTTTAAAATCACCTTCATAGTAAAGCTGGTTAAAATTAAATATTTCACCGTTCGTTAAAAATGCTTTAAATTTAGATTCACTTATGTTTTCTAGTTTAAAAATAGTTCCAATATTATTAGTGTTGATAATACGCCCGTTTCCGTGCTGGCCATTTATTGAATATCTTACTAATACAAGCGCCATATATTCTACCTCCTAATCATTTCTTTTTTTCAAAAAGTTATATACAACTACCCCCCAAAAGCAAGACCACATTAGGTCTGATAAAGACTTAAGGAATTGTTCTACTGTCATTCTTCCACCTCCAAAAGTTCTGGGTTCTCGTAAATGTTGCCAATGATTTCAATATTATCAGCAATTTCTTTAGCGTCCTCTTCAAACTCTTCTATATCGCACCATCCACAATAAAATCGATTTTACCTTTGTAGTCAATATAGAAGCCTAGCGTGTCGTGTTTCTTCATACTCATGACATCTATACCATTTGTAAAGATATCCCCCCTCAAAGATCTCTTTGCCGTTCTTGTCATGCAACCCTGTTGATTGCATGAGTTCGAATTCGTCAGCTTTTGTATTAACTCCAAGAATCTTACCTTCAAATAATACTTTGGTGATATTGCCTTCGTCATCAAATCGTATCCGTTTAACTTTCCCCATTTCTTCCCACGTTTTGTGCCACGCTCTAAATTTTGGAATCATCTTGCACCTCCTTGACATTTAAAATATGTTTCAACTTATCTATAGTTTCCGACGATACAGATACCCTGTTTGAACCATCAGAAAAAGGAGTTTTTAAAAAAATCAAGTTCGGGCCAACACTTATATGCCCAATATCTTCTACATTCAAGATCTCAATATGGGAATGTCCTTGAAGAAATGTTTCAATTTCAATAAACTTAGCCATCACTCCACCTCCTCAACTTCAAACAGCGGGCTATTAAACACCTCACCAAAACCGGACTCTTCAAGCTCTTTGCGAGTGTGGTTTGTGCTATGGTTCTTAGAATTGCCACTTATGCCAAAATACCAAGCACCATTTGTTTTGTTATAGGCTAGATATCCATTAATACGATTCATGCCTTTCACCTTCACCCGATACCGCTTTCTTCCTCGACTTCGTAGCCGTCAAGCCAAGCACGGGCGAAAACATCAACATTTCCAAGTGTGTAGAACCATTCGGAAATTTCTGAACCTTCCGATTCTTCAGCAATATGATCGAAGACATCATCTAAATCCCATTCATAGTATTTTGCGTCTTTTATATAATCCGCCACAAACTGCGGGATTGTGATTTTCTGCGGTTCGTCTAATTCAGAAATAAGTCTAATTACCATGTCTTTCTCAATATATTCTGATTTGTTGCCGAAAAGATTTTTTAAACCTTCTATCAGTTCGATAAGCTCTTTCTTATTCATCCCATGCCTCCAATAATTCTTTATTCTCGTAAACGTTCCCGATGATTTCTTCAGCCCCAGTCCACGCATACCCACTTAGCAATCCCTTCAAATATACGGCAGGCATGCCTCCTACGTAAGTGCCACCATATTCTTTTTCTAGATATACTTCATGAGGGCATCCTCTGGTACATTTTATAATGTCTCCTACAAAGACTTCTTTGCCGTTCTTGTCAAGCAGTCCTGTTGATTGCATGAGGATAACATCTTCCCCGTTTCTCTTATCTTCAAATTTTAATGGAACTGATGTAGAGCCATCACTGAACTTCCCGATGATCTCCTTTCTGACAAATGAAATCATCAGTATTTCATTGATCATTTCTTCCGCTAGCACATACCACGCTCTATACTTTAGAATCATTCTTCCACCTCCTCAAAATTTCTTTGGTTTATTTCTTTTGAAAATAGGATTCCTCTTTTCCTTCTTCTTCTGCTTGTGATATTCACTGTCTTTGTTGAAGATGATATCTTGATCTTCAATCAATTCAGGAATAAAGTATTCATCTGGTATCATTCTTCCGCCTCCTTTGTTTCCGGATCAGGCTTCAAAATAATTCCATTTATTTTCGAACCCCTACCACCTTTTATTCTTATTTTTAAATCGTGCCCATTCGCAATGCGTTCAAAATCGTTTTTGGATAAGAAAATTTCAAGTATACTCATTTCTCCACCTCCTCAATCTCAACCCCCTCGCAATCAAACACCCAACCAAAGCCGGCTTGTTCAAGCTCTTTTCGGGTGTGGTTTGTGCTATGGTTCTTAGAATTGCCACTTATACCAAAATACCAAGCACCATTTGTTTTGTTATAGGCTAGATATCCATTAATACGATTCATACCTTTCACCTTCACCCGATACCGCTTTTCTTCCTCGACTTCGTAGCCGTCAAGCCAAGCACGGGCGAAAGTTTCAATGTTGCCTTCGTAAAACCACTCTTGGACTCTCTTATCATTATGATCTTCAATCACTCTCATCGCCCCATAAACATGAAAATCGTATGTTTTTTTAAAATCTATATAGTCCGCCACGAACTGCGGGATTGTGACTTTCTGCGGTTCGTCTAGTTTTTCAATCATGTTGATAAAACTTTTCTTTCCCATCTGACTGATAGATACATAAGACATATCTTCAAAATGTTTAATCAATTCTTTTTTATTCATGTTTCCATCCTTTCCCAATTACTGCTCGGTCATACTGCTCTTTATTAACTAAAAACTTGCCATATCCGCTTACCGTGATACTGTATCGCTCACCGTCAAATTCCTTACCAGTTACGATACCAGCCATATTATCCACATAGTAGATGACTCCTGGCTTCTTGGCCTTTAGCCTTTTGATTTCGTTGGCTTGGTTGGTCATGCAAAGGATTAAAAGAAATAAACATAGATAGACGAATGTATTATTGTTATTTTTCATCTTTCAAATCCTGTTCTTTAATCCATACGCCATTCATCCAGCGTCCCTTGCGATCTCAAAAAAGAGAGTTCCTCTTGTATCTTCGAATCCTCTTCTTGCTCCCGCAATGCTGAAAGCCTGGCACGGAAATCCTCCGCAGATAACGTCAACGTGTCCAATTCCTCGAATAGTGTCGTCTGATACTGTTGTGATATCATGTAATTCAATCTCTCCCTCTGTGTTGTGGATTGCTTTATAACTAGCCCTTGCGAATTTGTCAATCTCGCAAAAGCCAACGCATTCATGGCCGGCGGCTTCCATTCCAAGACGGAAGCCACCGATACCGGCAAATAAATCTAAATTTCATAGACGCTCCTTAAAACGGCAAATCATCATCCGAGATGTCCATAGGATTTGCGTTCATCGGTTCATGTCGTCCAAAGTCTGGCTGACTATTCGCTTGTGCTTGGTTGCCACGCTCTTTCTGGCTTTCTAAAAGCTGGAAGTTGTCCGCCACGACTTCCGTCACATAGACCCGCTGTCCTTGCTGATTTTCATAATTGCGAGTCTGGATGCGTCCAGTGATACCAACTAAGGCACCCTTTTTAGCCCAATTCGCCAAATTTTCTGCTTGCTGTCGCCAGATCACGCAATTGATGAAATCAGCTTCACGCTCTCCATTTTGGCTTTTGAAATTGCGATTGACCGCAAGGGTAAAAGTTGCAACTGCTTGATTGCTTGCTGTGTAGCGCAATTCTGCGTCTCTGGTCATGCGACCAACTAGTGATACGTTGTTTAACATTTAATCCATCCCTTCGTAAAGACTTTTTCCTAGTTGCTCCTCAAAATCTTTTTCATTTTCAGGGTCTAGTTTGGCCAGCTCTGTGACAATTTTTATTTTTGTTTCTCTACATGGCTGATAGCCGTATTTGGCATACCTCAACATTCTGTTGAAAGTGCTGACTGGGTAAGGCAGACGAGCATCTACGACCAACCTTTTTGTATGCAAATGCTCAAAGAAGTTCTCGTGAAATATGACTTCAAAAACAGCCATATAATCATCTTCGTCCAAGTTGTCGTAATTTTTGTAATAAGCAAATTTTGTTATTGTGAAGTCAAAATTTGAAATAACATTTTTAGGTGTCCCATATGTATTCCTAATAAGTTCAAGACGAACTTTTTCTTTGACCGAATAAATCGACCAGCAATTTTTATTTTCGTAAGAAAATCTCCAGTCTTGAGGTTTGTCTTTCATTTGTTGCTTAAAATATTTCTTGGCTTCCAAAAAATCCTGCTTGCTCTCGAAGAAAATATCTAAATCTTTAACACGTTCATTATTGAATATATTCTTGAAACATCCTCCTGCGATATATCCTTTATGGCCAATTAGAAATTTATCAAGCCACCAAAGTTGTCTATAGTTAAGTAGACCACTTGTTTTGAATGTCATACTCTCTTCATTCCTTCCACTGTTTCGAATTCTATATCATGCGCATCTAGCCACTCTTTGAATTGTTTTGCCTGTTCGAGATCAAACCAAAACTTGATAGTAGTAACGTATTTACTATTTGTTGGTGCTGGTTTTGGTTCATCTTCGATAACTTCACCAGTTTCTGCATCGTAGGCCTTGATACTTGCTTCTGCTTGCTCTTTAGCCATACGCTCAATTTCTGCCTTGCGTTCTTCTTCTGCTCGCTTCTGCGCTTCTTGGCGCTCCTTGAATAGCTTGGCACTCTCGATATCTGCAGTGATACTGTCAAGTACCTCTGCTAGTGTCTGACCGCTTTCATAGGCCCGAATATAAGTAGCTGGCCCGATGTTGTGAGCCGCACACTGGCTACTGATGATTGAAATATCTTGATCTTTCTGGTTCTGCTTCTGCAATTCAGCAAGTACGATACCCTCTAACTCTGTTTCCGTTTTCTTTAATAGTTGGAAGCTGTCTTTTTTAAATTGTCCAGCTTTGGTGTAACCGTCCAGATATTGCTCAAAGATTTCTGGGTTTAGATTACCCTCAAGGGCCTTTTCTTTAAACCAGTTACGCACCGCATCTTTTCGCAAGGTTTTCTGGTTTTCTTCGTACCCGTCAATCTGTTGTTTCAAGGTGTCGATCAAGCCTTTTAATTTGCTGTAAGGCACTTTGTACGCTTTTTCAAATTCTGTGTAAGGTTCATTGATTTTGCCCTTGATTTCTTTTCGACGCTTCTCAAGACTCTCGCTCAACTTGTTCAAGTCGGTCCGTGCTTGCTTGACTTCTTCAATCGTGTTAACTTCAAGGTCAAATGTTCCGTATTTAGCAATAGCTTGTTCAATCCCAGTCTCGAACGCTCCAAAGTCGCTGAATGCGACTTTGGCAGGCTCAAAATTAATCTGGATATTATCAAGCTGGTTAATTGTTTCCGCTTCTTTCATTTTTCTGTGTCTCCTTTTTAAGTAAAAGGTAAGTCAATATCTTCTGGCAATTCTTCTGCTACAAAAGGCATTTCTTCCGCTGGGTATTCCATGCTTGCGATTGGTTCAACCTCTTTCTTTGGTTGCTCCTGCTTCATCTGTTCAATCTGCGCTTGTTTACGCTTCATGACTTCCTCACGGCTTTCTTTTGGTGTCACATCAATAGGTTGCGCTTGCTCCATTTCGTCCGCTGTGTACAAACCTCCAACATTTTCACTAAATGCTTCACGCATTGCAGACACAAGAGCTACTTTACGGATCATCAATTCTGGCATTTTGGCCCACATAGATTTTCCTGTGTTGTAAGCCTTAAAGTCTGCGTCTACCTCTATAGGAAAACTGCGATCTTTCCGATGGACCTTGGCCCAGCCTCCTAGCAATTCGTCATGTTTGCTGTGGATTGTGCCTGTGATCTGCTTGATCTCGCCTTCTGGTGTTTCTACCACGATACCCGCTTCAAACCCGTCAAAGTTTGGATTTTGTTCAGCACGCTTCATAAAGGCATCTTTTGACACGACTACTTGCGCTGGGTTCGTTCCGTACTTGATAAAGTAAACCTCTTTAGTAAATGGATTGAGATTGCGTTCTTTACAAGTTGCGATAAAGTAAGCTAGTTCTTCATCGCTGGCTTTGCCAGACGGATCAAGATACTGTTTAACAATCTTTGCATTCAGTAATTGCGGGTTTGTGAGAAAGTCTCCTGTTGTCTTAACTGCCACTTGGTTATTTGTCATTTTCGTTTCTCCTTTAATTTTTTGTAACTGTCCCAGCTCGTAGATTTCAAGCTGTTTAGTAGCTTCTGCTCAGTCTTGATCTGCTTCTTGTACTGCAGCACCCACGCTGTGTACTCGTCGTCATTCTCTGCGAAATAATATCCGCGAGGGAGTGAACGACTGGCCACGATAGGCACTGAGTAATTAAGCCGTAGTTCTGCGATGCCTTCACGCACACCCCGTACTGATAAGTTTGTCATCTTAGCAATATCATGAGTTGTTAGCACATTTGTCCGACCAACTCTGATACAAGCTAGTATTAGCTGTAAACGTTCGTTCATAGCTTACTCTCCTTTTTAGTTGTTTAACCTCTGCTCTTAGTCTTTGATTAGCATTAATCTGCCATGCTCCAGTCGTTGTCAGAGTGCGAGTACTTCCGTGCTTCTGCTAATCGGTCAAACGCACATTGTTCACCAATTGCCATAGCTTCATCAATGTCTTCATTGTATTGTTCCATCGCTATTTCTAGTTTTCGTTCACGCGCTTTCTCTCGTTGTGCCTGTTTAAAATCCCATACGGCTCCGGCAAATCCTAATGTGAAAAATGTCCCTGCAATTGTCATACACCCTAAAATTTCGCTATACATTTCATTTCTCCTTATTAATTCGTCTGATTGCGTTATAATATCCGCTATCCTTTGGGATTGTATACCCTGTTAAATCTTCTATCTGGCTACCGTCTGACATGATGTTAATAATGCGAGGGTCGCCATTGATTTTTAATTTCATTTTGTTATAATTCCCTTAGAAAGTTTTATCTCTTGACCGCTTGGAGTTCCCTTCTCCAAGGGGTCTTTTTTATGCTCTGCCAGCTAAACGGCAAGCGTACAGGTCCATGATCTTACCTCTAGCACTATCCGGATCGCTAGCTAGTAGCTTAGTTTTCATTTCATCTGAAAGCTCGTAGCAAGTCGCTTCGAAGCCCTCGATCATTTTCTCAATCAAAACGGCAATTTCCTCCGATCTTCTGCATTGTCCGGGTATTTAAAGTAAAGGTCCCGTCCACCTTTTGTTATTCGACTGACCAGACCAGTTTCAAAGAGTGACTTCATTTCTGATCCTACAAGGTTCGTTGTGATGATTGTCGCTTCTCGTTCGTCTAACAAGCTGTATAAAAAATCTTGCTTCCATTGTGCGTTATCAGACCGTCCGAGGTCGTCCAAAATCAGATAGTCAACTTTCTTTAATAGCTCCAGCCATTCGTTGCTAGTCATTCCCTCTTTGCGATTGAATGAATTTTGAATTTTAATGAATAGGGCTGGCAAGTTGATGAATAGAATACTTTTAGGTAGACTGTTAGCTTTCCAATCAGCGTTTAGCTTGCTTGCTACTGCCATAGCTAGATGCGACTTACCTCTTCCAGCTTTACCCATTATCAGAGCATTGCCTTTTCCATCGTGCAAGTAGTGAGACACTAGTCGTAGAGCGTAGTTTTTCGCTTGCTGGTCGATCTCATTCGATACCGTAAAGTTTTTAAAGCTCGCTTCTTTAGCCCACTAGGGATGATGCTGTTTTTATCTAGCACATCGTAAGTATTACGCAAGATAGTAGCTGTGTGAGCTTGGCCTATCTTCTGCTTCTCTTCCTTGTCCATCTTCTCACGCTGACACTCTGGACAAAATGTTCTGTTTCGCTCTTCCTTGAGAGGGATATCATCTTTTAGAGACCATTTGAAACATTGATGTATTCCGCAAGTCTCTCGTTCGTTGATGTGATAGACAAGTGGTAAATCCATAGGCTATCCCTCCTCGTCTTCTTCCCAAGGCAACTTATCAGTGTAAGGGCTAAATACTGGGTTCTTGATTGGATAAGTTCCCGTGTATTCAGGCTTGCTTTGTTTTACCTGTCGCTTGCGATCATGCTCCTCAACTTGTTCCAGAGAAGTGAACCCTTCTTTCTTCCAGTTTTCTAAAATTGCTTTTAGATAATTAAAACTAGTAGAGCCAGCGTCTTCTGTCTTTTCTACCGCGTACTGGATCATAGGGATTGTAAAATGATCTAATGCGATATAGTCCATTAACATTTGAGTGTGTCGCTCGTTAATTTTGATGTTGCTGTCTTTGATAATCTTAGAGAAAGATTTTTGACCAGCGTCATCGTCTGTGTTGATGACTTTAGTATTGTTATATTTAGTCTTGATATATTTAGTATTGATTCCGTCTAATTTTTGGACTTCTAGGGGTCTATTTTCTAGACTCCCTGCGTCTAATTTTTGGACTTCTAGGGGTCTATTTTCTAGACTCCCGAAAATGTAAATCCGATTGGGTCTATTTAACCCTTGGTATACTTCTTTAATCAATCCACAATCGTTTAACTCTTTCTTGGCATTTATAATAGTTTGACGGCTACAAGATAATGTTTCCATTAGTTCTTCTATTGTGAAATAGACGTAGACATCTCCATTCTTGTCGTACCAATTATTTTTAATCGAGTATGTTCTTCTGTCGAATACCAGCATATATACAATTTTTGCTCGTATACTCAAATGCTTGTATTCTTCTTCAAGCAACCATTTCGGAAATTGGTAAAAAACGTTGTTTCTCACTTCATTTATCTTCACCTTTTCTCCTTTCTATTTACCCAAAAAGTTCACGCTTCATGAACTTTATATTTAAAAAAATAAGCTGGGATATCTTTAGGATCAAGGCCGAGCACTTCAACCGCTTTTGAAATTTCGTTATCTTTCCAAGACACCTTATTATTCAATTTAAGCGAGATGCTGCGCTCCGATACTCCCATAGCCTGGGCAAAAGCTAGTTGCGTCCCCATTTTCTCTGTGATCGCACCTAACAACTTTGAGTAGTCATTGCTCATATTGTAGCTCCTTTCTATGTTCACGTTTCATGAACTTTGATTATGGTTAAAGTATAACATGCACCGTGAACTTTGTCAACAATTTTTTTCATAATTCTTGAACTTTTTTATTTTTATTTTTCAAATATTGTGATATACTATAGTAGAAATAAGGAGTTGATCAAAATGAGAAAGTACGAAACAGCGGATAGAATCCGGCAGCTAATGGAAGAAAAGAACTGGAAACAAGTAGACATCTTCAATAATTCAAAACCATTTCAAGAAAAGTTAGGTGTCAAACTTGGCAAAAGTGCTATCTCACAATATGTGAATGGTGTACAAGCACCCGACCAAAGACGGCTGGCTTTGCTTGCTCTAACTTTTAACGTGTCAGAAGCCTGGCTCATGGGATATGACGTGCCACGGGAACGGGAATCAACCGCTGAAACAGGCTACTCTGAAACCGACCTGCGCAAGCTGGCAGAAAGTGCTAAAACCTTTGACGGCAAGCCATTGACAGAGAACGACATACAAGCAATCCAAAACATTATAGAAATATACCTACAAGGCAGATTATGACGATAGAAGAAATATGCGATAGTGAGGGAGTCACCCTCGCTTACTTTGATAACGACCTATGGCCACGGCCAGGAATGATAATCTCAGATATGAGGATTATCTTTGTAAACAAATCACTAACTAAAGAAGCCCAGAAACGGGTCATATTGCACGAGTTAGGTCACTTAGACCATACTGAATCTGATTACATTATCAACCCGATAAAATGCGAAAACGAAGCCAATAGGGCCATGATACACGCGCTATTAAGGGAGGAACTGGAAAGAGTAGATAAAGAGGATTTTAACTATCTAAAATTTATGGAAAGACACAAACTAAAATCAGTGACCGACGAATTAATGGTCATTGATGAATTTTATAGGCTAGTTGGATAGCCAGGAGGAAAATATGAAAAAAGTAACACTCGCAACAATCGCAGCACTCACTCTATTATTGACTGGTTGCAGTCAGCAAGAAGCAGATACGGACCAAAGTCAAGAACAAAGCACGGAACAAGTCTCATCATCAAGTAAAACATCGACTTCTTCAACTTCTTCTAGTGATGTTTTACAAGGACGTTCTGCTTATGATGTTTTTGTGGAAAATTTTAAAGCATGGGTACATGGAGTTGATCCTAAAGCGTCTGTTAATTCAACCGAGAAAGATATAGCAATCACTATTTCAGACGCCCTAACAGATGAACAGATTAAACAGGCTCAACCTATGGTTGACGGTATGCTTAAAATAAAACAGTCTGGAGAGAATGAGCTTAGACAGTATGACCCAAACTTTAAAGCTCCAAACCTTATCGTTTTAGATGCTAATGCAAAAGTTATTGCGCAGGAGAAAGACGGTAAAATGATTTTAGATAAATAAAAAAAGCCCCCACGCTCTCAAACTTTGGCGAGTCTGAGCGTGAGGTTTGAAAAGATAAAGAAAGGATTTCAAAATGTTTATTTTGAAAGGGTCTTTCTGTACTCTATTTTACCAGAAAGAGGGTACAAAGACAATGAATAAAGTAGCATTATATGTACGGGTATCCACTACTTCCCAGTTGGAAGAGGGGTACTCGATAGATGAACAGAAAGCAAAACTGGAAAGCTACTGCGATATTAAGGACTGGCACGTTTACAAGGTATATACCGATGGTGGTTTTTCTGGATCAACAACCGAGCGCCCAGCACTCGAGCAATTGATAAAAGATGCCCAGAGCAAGCTGTTTGATACGGTACTAGTCTATAAGCTGGACCGTCTCAGCCGTAGTCAGAAAGATACGCTTTTCTTGATCGAGGATGTTTTCATCAAGAATGGAATAGAGTTTTTGAGCCTGCAAGAGAATTTTGACACCTCTACCCCTTTTGGTAAGGCAATGATAGGGCTTTTGAGCGTATTCGCTCAGCTTGAGAGGGAACAGATAAAAGAGCGTATGCAACTAGGTAAGCTAGGACGGGCTAAGTCTGGAAAGTCCATGATGTGGGCCAAAACGTCCTACGGCTACAATTATAACAAGGATACTGGCACAATGACTGTTAACGAGTATGAAGCCTTGGTAGTCAAAGAGATATACACATTATATCTAGCCGGTATGTCAATAACTAAATTAAGAGATAAGATCAATGAGGAATACCCAAAACAACCTGCCTGGAGCTATCGCACAATCAGAGGAATGCTAGCTAATCCCGTATATTGTGGCCTCAATCAATACAAGGGGCAGACATTCCAAGGCACCCACAAGGCCATAATCTCGCTAGAAGATTTTGAGCAGACGCAAAGAGAGCTGGCTAGAAGACAACAAACTGCCAAAGATTTGCTAAACCCTCGACCATTCCAAGCTAAGTATATGCTCTCTGGAATGGCTCAATGTGGGTACTGCCACGCACCTTTGAAATTGGTACTTGGTAAAAAAAGGAAAGACGGTACACGTACCAAAAGGTACGAATGCTACCAGAGACACCCAAGGGCAACACAAGGGGTCACCGTGTATAACAATAATAAAAAGTGTGACTCTGGCTACTACTACATGGATGTACTAGAGCATTATGTCCTAACTCGCATCGCTATGCTGCAGAATGATCCAGAGAAGATACAAGAGCTGTTTTCTGATAGTACAAGCCCAGCAGTCGACAAGCAGGCGATCCAAAAACAAATAGACAGCCTGTCGCTTAAATTAAGTAAGCTAAATGATCTATACTTGGATGATAGGATCACGCTGGACGAATTGAGAAGCAAGTCATCTGACTTTATCAAGCAAAGAGCCACGCTGGAAGAAGAAATAAAAAAAGCCTCGTCTGACAAGCAAGCGGGCAAAAGAAAGAAGATTGAAAAGCTATTGGATGCTAGCAGTGTGCTAGAGATGTCATACGATGACCAGAAAGTTATTGTCAAAGAGCTTATCGACAAGGTGCAAGTCACTTCCGACAAGATAGTTATTAATTGGAAGATTTGAGAAATTTACTATCCTTCATTTCAATTAGAGTAAAAGCTTTACCTTGAGTGTACGCAATGATTTCATAAAGGAACCTCCAAATTCTCATAAATTGGCAGCAACATGGCTGCATAGAGCAAAACAATCATAAGAGCAACAAAGACAAAGACCAGTGGTTGGACGACATTCATGGCCTTGTTCAAACGATGGAAAAAGCCTGCCCAGGTCTTGTCTGCATAGATTTCCAACTCACTACCGAGCTTGGACTTGGCCTCCCCATATTCAATCATGAGGGCCAGCTCTCGTTTAAAGAAAGGATAGGTCTGAATATGGTCAGAAAAAGACCTGCCACGAGCCAACGCCACTTCTAAATCCTGTCCAATCTCTCGAAAGAGACGGGAACGTTGCCCCTGCATCACAGGAAAAATTTGATTCAGCTCCAACCCTTGGGCAATCATACTTCCCCATTCTCGAGCATAAAAAGCTGTCAGATAATCCTGTAAGAAGGGGCGAAGAAAAGGAAGTCTAGCCAAACATGAAACCAGGGCCAGCCGCTTGGCACGACGGCCTAGGAAGAGGAGAATCAAAACTCCAATCGTCAACACCACACTCCCTAACAAAACATACTGGGGAAAGACACTGATCAGTCGTGTCGCCCCATTTTGACTCTCCAACTGAGGCAAGAGATAGTTTTTCAGCCCCAGCATAATCAAGATCAAAAATCCCAGCAAGAGCACAGGATAGGTCGCCACCTCAACTAGTTTCTTTCGAACCTGGGTCAGATTTTCCAGGTAGCTACGGATTTTTTCCAAACTTAAGGTAACATTTCCATGCTGCTCTGCCAGTGCTAATTGAGTCGTTACCTGATCGGAGAAGCCTAAATCAGAGAGAATGGCTGACAGAGGCTTTCCGTTGGCCAGTCCGACCTGCATTCTTTCAACAAAATTGGCCTCTACCAATTGACTGCGCCGAAGAAAGTCGATGACCTCAGATAGATGAAAGCTACTACTGTAAAGATTGTGAAAGAGCTCAATGACATGCTCTTGCTTAGCAATCGATAATTTTTTCGGCTTGCGCCTGATCCAGCTCAATATGTCCCGCTTCATAAAGCGCATCCATTTGCTGGTTCCACTTTTGACTGGAGTGGTTTTGGTAATCATGGATGGCAAAGTCAGTGACACCTCCTCCCTTTATCAAACGCTGGTAACATATCCCTTGAAGGACAATCCGTAACTCCTCCTCACTCACCCCCAACTCCAATAGACGTTCATAGACCCCAGGAATGCTCTTGGCATGGATGGTAGAAAAGACCGTCACACCTGTCAGACTAGCCCGAATAACTGCGCGAGCTGTCTCCGTGTCACGGATTTCTCCGATGAGGAGGAGATCTGGGCGATGACGCAAAGACAGTTTAATCAAGCTATCATAGGTCATGCCAATCGCTTCATTGAGTTGCAGTTGCAGCATCTCTTCCTGCTTAATTTCTACCGGATCTTCAATTGACATGACTTGTTGCCCCGAAAATTTTTTCTTGGCTAGGGCATGCATCAGTGTCGTCTTCCCCGATCCGACTGGACCCGCAAATAAGTAGAGCCCCCGCTTACTCACCTTCTCTTCAAGCTCTTGAAGTTGGTCGAACCAGAAACGGAGCTCCCGATCCTCATTGTGGAGCAGGCGAATGACCAAACTCTCATACCCCCTATAGTCTCCCACCGTAGACAAACGTAAGGACAAGACCTTATCCCCTAGAGAATAGTCACAGGAGCCCAATTGACTCCGGCGCCTTTCCCCCACATTCATCCCTGCCATAAACTTAAAATGGCTGACGACCGCTACCATTTGTTCTTGTGAATAGGTCTCGATAAAGCGTCGCTCATCCTCAACCCTTAAAAAGAGCTGATAGTCTGACGATCGAGGAACAAAATAAATATCCTGAGCTTCGGCATTCGATGCCATTCGAATTATGGATTGTGCAATTTCTTGAACCATATTTCCTCCTTTCACTATATAATTCGCAAATAATTGGCCAACTAACGCTGAATTTAGAAAAAAGAGCAAAAAAAAGAAACTCAACTGCATATTGAATTTCTCTTCCTATAGATTATTGGTCTCGTAGCCTAGCTTACAAGAGCGATGCGCCGTGTGGGCATTCTCTTTTTCGTAACCTGGACGGCGCTTGCTCCTCGGAATCTTCTGATCGTTTCTAGCAAGGCGACTGAATGATATTGTTGCACATATTCCGCACATTCTTCACACCAGCGCTGATCCTCAGGATCCCAAAAAATCGTCATTAAATCACTTCTACTTTTAAATAATGGAGATTGCTCTCTTAAAAGTAACCATTGGCGTTTGTAATATTTGAGGGCTTCATAATAGTCATCAAAACTCTGACTAGTAACAATGTCCTTCTCCCAATCTTCTAAAAACCACCAGGGTTCGTAATCCCCATACATTTCAATTACTTGATACATATTTCTCTCCGTCCTTTGTATCCAATATTATATATAAAATCCTTTGATAATAAAAGAATTCTGCTTATGAAAGAAAAATACAGTAAATTTCCCGAACATTTTCTCCATTTTCTTTCAAAATATACCCCGACGAAGGAAAGCTAGGCTATTTTTTGACACAAACAAAAAGAAGCCCTACTGATAATCAGTAAAGCTTCTTTTGGGATTAATTTTCTTCCACTACAGTTGCTTCAACCATTTCAGTTGCTTCTTCTGTGACTGGAACTTCTTCGATAATTTCGACTTCATTGACTGCTTGTGGTTCCAAGTTGCGGTAACGAGCCATACCTGTACCTGCAGGAATAATCTTACCAATGATAACATTTTCCTTAAGTCCAAGGAGATGGTCTTTCTTACCACGAATCGCTGCATCAGTGAGGACACGAGTTGTTTCCTGGAAGGAAGCCGCTGACAAGAAACTATTGGTTTCAAGAGAGGCTTTGGTGATTCCCATAAGGACAGGACGAGCCGTCGCAGGAACCCCACCAGAAATAACCACATCACGGTTGGCATCTGTAAAGTCTGTGATATCCATGAGCGTACCCATGAGAAGGTCTGTATCTCCTGGATCCATAACGCGAACCTTACGGATCATTTGACGCACCATTACCTCGATGTGTTTGTCGCCGATTTCTACCCCTTGGCTACGGTATACTTTTTGTACTTCCGCAAGGAGGTAAGTTTCAACTGACAAGACATCACGAACGGCAAGGAGACGTTTTGGTTGGATAGATCCTTCTGTAAGAGCCGCACCACGAGAGACTTGATCTCCCACTTCGACTTTCATGCGGGCTGTGTAAGGGACAACGTATTCTCCCCTCTCCAGTCGCACCACGAACAAAGACTTTCTTGGTACGTGTAGAAGCATCTTCTTCAATAGCTGTGACTTCCCCCTTTGACCTCAGTGATGACCGCTTCCCCTTTCGGATTGCGAGCTTCAAAGATTTCTTGGACACGAGGAAGACCTTGCGTGATATCGGTATTTGAGGCAACCCCACCCGTGTGGAAGGTACGCATGGTCAACTGTGTACCAGGTTCCCCGATAGATTGGGCAGCGATGGTTCCGACTGCTTCACCCACTTCAACCGCATCACCAGTCGCCAAGTTGATACCATAACAGTGACGGCAGACACCATGACGAGTGTTACATGTGAAGACAGAACGGATGGTTACTGCTTCAACACCAGCATTGACGATGTCACGAGCGATATCTTCTGTAATCAAGGTATCTGGACCAACGATGACTTCTCCTGTTTCAGGATGTTTAACAGTTTTCTTGGTATAACGACCTGTCAAACGTTCTTCCAATGGTTCAATCATTTCTTTACCATCTGTAATAGAGGTAATCAGAAGTCCACGGTCGGTTCCACAGTCATCTTCACGAATGATCACGTCTTGGGCAACGTCAACCAAACGACGAGTCAAGTAACCTGAGTCGGCTGTCTTAAGGGCCGTATCGGTCATCCCTTTACGCGCACCGTGAGTAGAGAAGAACATTTCCAAAACGCTCAAACCTTCGCGGAAGTTTGAAAGGATTGGCAATTCCATGATTCGTCCGTTTGGAGCGGCCATCAAACCACGCATACCGGCAAGCTGTGAGAAGTTTGAGATGTTACCACGGGCTCCAGAGTCCATCATCATAACGATTGGGTTCTTCGGATCTTGGTTATCAATCAGACGTTTTTCCAATTTCTCACGGGCTGCACGCCATTCAGCTGTAACCGCATTGTAGCGCTCATCATCTGTAATCATCCCTTTACGGAACTGTTTGGTGATTTGTTCTACACGCTTGTGAGATTCTTCAATAATTTCAGCCTTGTCTTCAACAACTGGAATATCGGCAATCCCCACTGTCAAACCAGCAAGGGTTGAGTGGTGGTAACCTAAGTCTTTCAAACGGTCCAAGAAAGCAGACGTTTCTGTTGTACGGAAGCGTTTGAAGATTTCCGCGATGATATTTCCAAGGTTTTTCTTCTTGAATGGAACGTTTAATTCCAATTTTTCAATCGCTGCTTTGACATCTTGACCAGGCTCCAAGAAATACTTAGCTGGAACGCCTTCTGTCAAGTTGGCATTATTTGGTTCTTGAAGATATGGAAGTTCTGCAGGCATGATATCGTTAAAGAGGATCTTACCAACAGTTGTCAAGAGAATCTTGTGTTGTTGCGCTTCTGTCCATGGCTTGTTCAAGCTATCCGTCGCAATTCCGACGCGAGTATGCAAGTGAACATAGCCATTGCGAAGGGCCATAACCGCTTCATCACGGTCTTTGAAGACCATGCCTTCGCCTTCACGACCAGCTTCTTCCATAGTGAGGTAGTAGTTCCCCAATACCATATCCTGAGATGGGGTAACGACTGGCTTCCCATCTTTAGGGTTCAAGATATGCTCAGCAGCCAGCATCAAGATACGTGCTTCTGCTTGGGCTTCTTCTGAAAGCGGTACGTGGATGGCCATTTGGTCCCCGTCAAAGTCGGCATTGTAGGCTTCACAGACAAGTGGGTGCAAGCGAAGAGCTTTCCCGTCAATCAAGACAGGTTCAAAGGCTTGGATCCCCAAACGGTGAAGGGTCGGTGCGCGGTTCAAGAGAACTGGGTGTTCTTTGATGACTTCTTCCAAGATATCCCAGATGCGTTCATCTCCGCGTTCGACCAAGCGTTTTGCAGCCTTGACGTTTTGCACGATGTCACGGGCAACGATTTCACGCATCACGAATGGTTTAAAGAGCTCGATGGCCATTTCACGTGGCACACCACATTGGTACATCTTAAGAGTTGGACCAACGGCGATAACGGAACGTCCTGAGAAGTCCACCCGTTTACCGAGCAAGTTTTGACGGAAGCGTCCTTGTTTCCCTTTAAGCATGTGGCTCAATGATTTCAGTGGACGGCTACCTGGTCCTGTGATCGGACGACCACGACGACCGTTATCGATCAAAGCATCAACGGCTTCTTGGAGCATCCGTTTTTCGTTTTGCACGATGATACCAGGGGCATTCAACTCAAGCAAACGCGCCAAACGGTTGTTCCGGTTGATCACACGACGGTAAAGGTCATTCAAGTCAGAGGCGGCAAAACGGCCACCATCCAATTGAACCATCGGACGAAGGTCTGGTGGAATAACAGGAAGGATGTTGAGAACCATCCATTCTGGCTTGTTGCCAGATTTGTAGAAGGCATCTAAGACATCCAAACGGCGAACAGCCTTCACACGTTTTTGACCAGTTGCAGTCTTCAATTCTTCTTTCAAGACAGCAATTTCTGCTTCCAAATCCACTTGTTTCAAGAGGTCTTGGATCGCTTCTGCCCCCATCTTAGCTACAAAAGAACCTGGTCCGTATTCGCGCAAGCGTTCACGGTATTCACGTTCTGTCATGATGGACTTGTGCTCAAGCGGTGTATCTTTTGGATCGATCACCACGTAAGCTGCGAAGTAGATGACTTCTTCAAGGGCACGAGGACTCATGTCCAAGGTCAACCCCATACGAGAAGGGATGCCTTTGAAGTACCAGATGTGTGATACAGGCGCTTTCAATTCGATGTGTCCCATGCGTTCACGACGAACCTTGGCACGTGTTACTTCCACACCACAGCGGTCACAAACGATCCCTTTGTAACGGATCCGTTTGTATTTTCCACACGCACATTCCCAGTCTTTTGTCGGTCCAAAGATGACTTCATCAAAGAGACCTTCACGTTCTGGTTTCAATGTACGGTAGTTGATTGTTTCAGGTTTCTTGACCTCTCCATAAGACCATGAACGGACCTTGCTTGGAGAAGCTAGGGTGATTTGCATACTTTTAAAACGATTTACATCAACCACTATTTCTTACCTTTCTTTATGTTCATTATCGATTGTATGTTCTTCTGCTTTTTGGCGAAGGAGAGAAGGAATTTCCTTCAAGCCTAAAGCTTGGGATAGAGAACCTTCTCAGGTTTTCCATCCTCTTGAACTACATATTAAATTATTCTTCTTTCCCTTCAGCTTCAAAAGCCGCGCGAGCTTCCTTGGCTGCTTTTTCACGTGCTTTTTCTAGATCATCTACGTGGATGACATCGTCGTCTTCCCCTTCGTCAAGATCGCGAAGTTCGACTTCTTTGTCATCTTCATCTAGGACACGCATATCCAATCCAAGTGATTGCAATTCTTTCACGAGTACTCGGAAGGACTCTGGTACACCTGGTTTGGAATTGGTTTTCCTTTGGTAATCGCTTCATAAGCTTTCAAACGTCCGTTGACATCGTCTGACTTGTAGGTCAAGATTTCTTGAAGGACATTAGATGCACCATAAGCCTCAAGGGCCCAAACTTCCATTTCCCCGAAACGTTGTCCACCAAACTGAGCTTTACCTCCGAGTGGTTGTTGGGTAACCATTGAGTATGGTCCGACAGAACGAGCGTGGAGTTTATCATCAACCATGTGGTGAAGCTTGATCATGTACATGACACCGACAGAAACACGGTTGTCAAATGGCTCACCTGTACGACCATCGTAAAGAATGGTCTTGGCATCGCTATCCATACCAGCTTCACGAACGGTATCCCAGAGGTCTTCTGAGCTTGCTCCGTCAAAGACTGGTGTTGCGATGTGGATACCCAAGTTACGAGCCGCCATACCAAGGTGAAGTTCCATAACCTGACCGATATTCATACGTGATGGCACCCCAAGTGGGTTCAACATGATATCAACTGGTGTACCGTCTGGAAGGTAAGGCATGTCTTCAACAGGAACAATACGGGATACAACACCTTTGTTTCCGTGACGACCGGCCATCTTATCTCCGACGCGGATCTTGCGTTTTTGTGCGATGTAAACACGAACCAACATGTTCACACCCGATTGCAATTCATCTCCGTTTGCACGCGTAAAGATCTTGACATCACGAACGACACCATCTCCACCGTGAGGTACACGAAGAGAAGTATCACGCACTTCACGAGATTTATCTCCAAAGATAGCGTGGAGGAGACGTTCTTCAGCAGAAAGGTCTTTTTCACCCTTCGGTGTCACCTTACCAACTAAGATATCGCCTTCTTTTACTTCCGCACCGATACGGATAATACCCATTTCGTCAAGGTTTCTGAGAGCATCTTCCCCAACGTTTGGAATTTCACGAGTGATTTCTTCAGGGCCTAACTTAGTGTCGCGCGTTTCTGATTCGAACTCTTCCAAGTGAACAGATGTGTAGACATCTTCTTTCACCAAGCGTTCGCTCATGATAACGGCATCCTCGAAGTTGTAACCTTCCCATGTCATGTAGGCAACGATTGGGTTTTGGCCAAGGGCCATTTCCCCTTTTTCCATCGATGGACCGTCTGCGATAAAGTCGCCTTTTTCAACGACATCGCCAACTTTTACAAGGGTACGTTGGTTGTAAGCCGTACCTGAGTTTGAACGACGGAATTTTTGGATATGGTAAACATCAAGAGATCCATCTTCCCGACGAACTTCTACCTTGTCAGCATCGGCATAAGTAACCTTCCCATCATGTTGCGCAATGACTGCAGCTCCTGAGTCATGGGCTGCTTGGTATTCCATACCAGTACCCACGTAAGGCGCTTTTGGATCGATCAATGGCACAGCCTGACGTTGCATGTTGGCACCCATGAGGGCACGGTTGGAGTCATCGTTTTCCAAGAAAGGAATACATGCTGTAGCAACGGCAACTACCTGTTTTGGAGATACGTCCATGTAGTCGACTTGATCAGATGGGAACTCTTGGTTGTTACCACGGTGACGTCCCATAACGATTGGCTCAGCAAAACCACCTTTCGTTCAACTTAGAGTTGGACTGGGCTACGATGTACTCATCTTCTTCATCAGCTGTCAACCAAACGATTTCGTTGGTGACCACACCTTTTTCACGGTCTACTTTACGGTATGGCGTTTGGATGAAACCATACTTGTTCAAGTGTCCGTAGGATGACAAGTTGTTGATCAAACCGATGTTTGGTCCTTCAGGTGTTTCAATTGGACACATACGTCCATAGTGGGTATAGTGCACGTCACGGACTTCATATCCAGCGCGGTCACGTGTCAAACCACCAGGCCCTAAGGCAGACAAACGACGTTTGTGAGACAACTCAGAAAGTGGGTTGTGTTGGTCCATGAACTGTGACAATTGAGAAGAACCAAAGAATTCTTTGATTGCTGCAGTTACTGGACGGATGTTAATGATTTGTTGAGGTGTTAATACTTCGTTATCTTGAACAGACATCCGTTCACGAACGTTACGTTCCATCCGTGAAAGCCCAAGACGCACTTGGTTGGCAAGCAATTCACCAACGGCACGAATACGACGGTTTCCAAGGTGGTCGATATCATCCACGCGTCCAAGACCTTCAGCCAAGTTAAGGAAGTAGCTCATCTCAGCAAGGATATCAGCTGGAGTGATGGTACGAACCTTATCATCTGGATTAGTATTGCCGATGATAGTGACAACGCGGTCTGGATCCGTTGGTGCCACAACCTTGAATTTGAAGAACGACTGGTTCTGTCAATACTGCTGAATCATTTGGAGTGTAGACAATCTTGTTCAAATCACCGTCCAAATGTTCTGAGATGCTGTCGATGACATCGCGTGTCATCACGGTACCAGCTTCTACAAGGATTTCTCCTGTTTCAGCATCTACCAATGGTTCTGCGATCGTTTGGTTCAACAAACGGTTCTTGATATTGAGTTTCTTGTTGATCTTGTAGCGACCAACTGGGGCCAAGTCATAACGACGTGGGTCAAAGAAACGGGCTACCAACAAGCTACGTGAGCTTTCCGCTGTTTTTGGCTCACCTGGACGAAGACGCTCATAAATTTCTTTAAGAGCTTCATCTGTACGAGAATCCATTGGATTTTTTTGTGGATATCTTTTTTTCAATAGTGTTGCGAACTAATTCACTATCCCCAAAGATATCAAAAAAATCTCGTCATCCCCAGAGAAACCAAGGGCACGAACTAAGGTCGTAAATGGAATCTTACGCGTACGGTCGATACGAGTATAAGCAATATCTTTTGAGTCTGTTTCAAGCTCTAGCCAAGCTCCACGGTTCGGAATAACCGTTGATCCATAGCCAACCTTACCGTTCTTGTCCACCTTATCATTGAAGTATACACCTGGTGAACGTACGAGCTGAGATACGATGATCCGCTCTCCACCATTGATGATGAAGGTTCCCATCTCAGTCATGATTGGGAAATCACCAAAGAAGACTTCTTGAGTTTTGATTTCGCCTGTTTCCTTGTTGACCAAGCGGAAGGTTACAAAGATTGGGGCAGAATAGCTCGCATCATGGATACGTGCTTCTTCCAAGGTATACTTTGGTTCTCTGATTTCATAGCCGACGAATTCCAACTCCATTGTGTCTGTGAAGTTCGAAATTGGCAATACATCTTCGAAAACTTCTTTCAAACCATGATCCAGAAAATCTTTAAATGAATCCGTTTGGATTTCAATCAAATTTGGTAAATCAAGAACTTCTTTGATTCTTGAAAAACTACGACGGGTCCGATGTTTCCCGTATTGAACGTCATGTCCTGCCAAAGTTTTAACTCCTTTTCTATACTAGGATACCAGCTAGGGGAAGTCCCTCTCTGAAGATCCGGTTTCTAGATCGCTTCCGACCACATCAGAATAGTTCTGATCCAGGCGAAACGATGTTATGAAGGGGGGTGTGATCTACATCACGTGAGAAGAAAACTCCTCCGTATCATTCATCCTTTTTGGAATTTTTAGAAAGATTAAGTTTGTGTGACAAACTCGGTTTTTTCTAAAAATAGGCACAAAAAGAGCAGCTAAATCGACTTTTATAAAGTTTGATTTAACTGCTGTAAGCTTCTATTTGGACAATATTTCAAATAAAGCGCACGACAAATTACTTGTCCTTATTATATCGTATTTTCACAAAAAACACAAGGTTTTCTCTAGACATGAAAACGATTTTATGGTATTGTCCCTGATAATTTTTATCGATTTTGTCCACTCGATGATGAACTGCTTGGCGTGCTAGAATTGTTTGTCCGATTGCTATTGCGATTTCCATTGGAAGGATTAGCTGAACCACCTAAGATTCCAGCCCAGGCGCTAGCATAATCACTATCTGATCCACCAATCGCAAAGCGGTAGGTCGTTTGTGGAGCACCATTTTTAGCCCAATAGCTGGTAACCGTCGCACCCGACACATCGATATCACGACCATTGACATTGACACGACCAGGTCGTTGTCCTGTCGATTTGAGAACAGTCGATGAAATGACACTGCTATCTAGGGTGAAGCGATCTTGAACGCCCCAAGCATTTGGATCTGCCTGATAGATGGCATTGGCTAAATAGGCCATGTAGCTTGCGTTGTTGTTGTAACCTGTCAATGGAGCCATAGAAGCATTGTTATCGTGTCCAATCCAGCCACTAAGGTGAGATTTGGAGTAGACAGCATGAGCCACATATCTCCATTCTCATTGGTAGTTCCGGTTTTCCCGATCCAATCGGCATTAGCAAGGGTTGGGTTGACCTGGCTGATCCGGCTCTTGAAGGTCGTTGTTGCACCGGAGCTGATGACACCTCTTAACAGATCTTGCATGATAGTCGCAGTTGCTGCTGAGTAAACTCGAGTTGGTTTGCTTTCGTGTTGGTAAACAACTTTTCCGTTTTGGTCCATGATTTTTTCAATCATGTAGCGTTTTTGGTAATTCCCATTATTGGCAAGGGTTTGATAACCATTTGTATGTTGGGCGACGCTTACTTCGATCCCGCCTCCCATTGGCAGACTTTCAATGCCGTACTCAGCGATATCGTAGCCCATTTTTTCCATATAGCCAGGTACATCGACACCCTTTTCACGGAGAGTACGATAGGTCCAATAAGCTGGGATATTCCATGAGGTATTGAGGGCCTCTCGGAGGTCCATCATACCAGTTCCTCGGTTATCCACGTGCATAATTGGCTCTCCACTAGAGAAGTTGGTTGGGTAATTGGAGACGATGCTATTGCTTCCCATTAAGCCTTGGTCAATGGCGATTCCATAAGCCAGCAAGGGTTTAATAGTAGAACCTGGAGAACGCTTTGTATCAAAGGCATGGTTATTTTGATTCCCGTCAAAATTCCGTCCCCCAACAAAGCCAAGAATCGCTCCTGTTCGGTTGTCCATAAGGACGTTCCCAACTTCTACCGTTCCCGTTCCATCATCCAAGATACCACCATAATTGGCAACTGCTTCTTGCATGGCATTGTAGATAGCTTTGTTGATAGTGGTTTGGACCGTATAGCCACCCTCTCTCAATTCTTTCTTCGCTAACTCTTGATAAGACTTAACCGTTGAATTGTTTTTTAGGTCGTGACTAGAAACGTTGTCTCTCTTGATTAGATACTCATACATAGCATCTTCCGCTTCACTAACAACTTGGAAATACAAGTAGTCGTGTGGTGTCTTCTCGATGCCATTTGAAGGAAGGAAATCCTTGCTTAGATCATATTGACTATATTGGTCATACTCTTCCTTGCTGATAGCACCCGTCCGGTACATATTGTACAAGACATCCTTGGCACGATCCAAACCTAAAGCTTGATTTTCCGGAGTCTTTAGGCTGCCATCAGAAGCGTAAGGTGAGTAGACAATTGGACTCTGTGGCAAACCAGCAATAAATGCCGCCTGTGGGATGGTCAAGTCTTTGGCAGAAACTCCAAAAATCCCTTGAGCAGCTGCTTCTACTCCCGCGATATTCTGACCACGGTTGTTTCGACCAAATGGAGACACATTGAGGTAGGTCGTTAAAATTTCATCCTTATCCATTACCCGCTCAAGAGCAAGGGCATCGATAATCTCAGTGGCCTTCCGTGAGAAGGTCGGTGCATCTCCCACAACTTGTTGTTTAATCAACTGTTGGGTCAGAGTCGAACCCCCACTAGAAGAACCGACTCCAGCAACTGAACCCAAGGTGGCCCGGATTACTGCCTTTGGAACGACCCCATTATGGCTATTAAAATTCTCATCCTCTGTAGCAATAACAGCCTTTTTGACATTGTCCGAAATCGCATCCTTTTGAACAGGGATCCGAATCAAGTCACTGTCAATATCAGAAATGATGCTTCCATCTGAGTAGGAAATCTTTGAAACGCTGGAAATATTTCGTACTTGTTGAACCAATTGGGTCGGATCCGGTGTCTCTGTCTCATTAAATAGGCTGCTGCATAGCCAATCGCAATCCCTGCACCAAACAAGAGACCACCTAAAGCAAACACCAATAGCACATCCCAAAGGAGTTTCATCGTGCGGAGAATCGTTGCCACGAAATCTCCTAGTGACCAGCCCTCCTTGTCTTCCTTCTCATCGACTTCAACAGTCATCTTGGCAAAGAAGTCTTTTATTTTCTTCCCGCACTTTGTAAAAAATTCTCTCATTTGACTCACTCTATTTCTCCTTGTCCTTCCTATTATACCAAATGGACCTCTTTCTTTTCAATTCCTAAAGTTGAGAACACCGTTTCCAACTGGATTTTTTTCGTCCTTTCATTGCTATTTCAAGTCATTATGGTAAAATAGAGAGAAACCATACAGATACTGGACTGTTTTCATCGATCCGGCCAGTAGCTTAGAAAAGGAGAGAACGATGCACATTTTTGATGAGCTAAAAGAACGTGGTTTGATTTTCCAAACGACTGACGAAGATGCTTTGCGTAAAGCCCTAGAAGAAGGACAAGTATCGTATTATACTGGCTACGATCCAACTGCTGATAGTTTGCACCTTGGGCACCTTGTTGCAATCTTGACCAGTCGTCGCTTACAATTGGCAGGCCACAAACCTTATGCGCTTGTCGGTGGTGCGACCGGACTCATTGGAGACCCTTCTTTCAAAGATGCCGAGCGCAGTTTACAAACTAAGGAGACTGTAGACGGTTGGGTCACTTCTATCCAAGGGCAATTGTCACGTTTCTTAGATTTTGAAAATGGGGAAAATAAGGCTGTCATGGTCAATAACTACGACTGGTTTGGCAGCATTAGCTTCATTGACTTCCTTCGCGACATCGGAAAATACTTTACTGTCAACTACATGATGAGCAAGGAGTCTGTGAAGAAGCGTATTGAAACAGGGATTTCTTACACTGAATTTGCTTACCAAATCATGCAAGGCTACGACTTCTTTGTTCTGAACCAAGAACACAATGTAACCCTGCAAATCGGTGGTTCTGACCAGTGGGGAAATATGACTACTGGTACCGAATTGTTGCGTCGGAAGGCTGACAAGACTGGTCACGTCATCACTGTTCCCCTCATTACAGATGCGACTGGTAAGAAATTTGGTAAATCTGAAGGGAATGCGGTTTGGCTCAACCCTGAAAAGACTTCTCCATACGAAATGTACCAATTCTGGATGAATGTCATGGATGCGGATGCTGTGCGCTTCTTGAAGATCTTCACTTTCTTGTCACTGGACGAAATCGAAGAGATCCGCAAACAGTTTGAGGCTGCTCCTCATGAACGCTTGGCTCAAAAGATCTTGGCGCGTGAAGTGGTTACCCTTGTCCACGGTGAAGAAGCTTACAAGGAAGCCCTTAATATCACGGAGCAACTCTTTGCAGGTAATATCAAAAAACTTTCTGTCAAAGAACTCAAACAAGGACTTCGTGGTGTGCCAAACTACCAAGTCCAAGAAGAAGACAACCTCAACATTGTTGAACTTTTGGTAACAGCTGGTGTGATCAACTCCAAACGCCAAGCCCGTGAAGATGTTCAAAATGGAGCTATCTACGTCAACGGCGAACGCATCCAAGAGCTTGACTATGTCTTGAGCGACAGCGATAAATTAGAGAATGAATTGACCGTTATCCGTCGCGGTAAGAAAAAATACTTTGTTTTGACTTATTAAAAAGAAGACCTCTGAAGCTATGACTTTCAGAGGTTTTTTGGTACACTAGATGTATCATGACGATCAAACCAAAATTACAACGATTTCAAACAGCCACTGCTTTTGCCTGTTCCATCTGTCAAGAAGCCCTCGACCTGATCCAACAAAGCTTGGTCTGCACTAACCGCCACTCCTTTGACCTTGCTAAGTTTGGCTATGTGAACTTAGCCCCACAAGTGAAGGCTTCCAAGGACTATGACAAGGAAAATTTTCAAAACCGGCAACTCGTTCTAGAGAACGGTTTTTACGACCATATCCTCACTAGCCTGTCAGAATGTTTGTCTCCACTGGACCATCCAGCCAACATTTTAGATATTGGTTGTGGAGAAGGCTACTATTCGCGCAGCTTACAAGAACGCTATCCAGACCATTCCTTTTACGCCTTTGATTTATCTAAGGAATCGATCCAACTGGCTGCCAAAAGCGACCAGGAATGGAAGGTCAAGTGGTTTGTCGGAGATTTAGCCCGTCTCCCTCTTTTGGACCAGAGCATGAACCTTCTCCTAGATATCTTTTCGCCAGCAAATTATCAGGAATTTAAACGGGTCCTGGCCCCAGACGGTCGACTTATCAAGGTCATCCCAACAGCCGCCCATCTGCAAGAGATTCGTCAGAAGGTGAAGGACCACCTGGATCAGGCCGATTATTCCAATGAGCAGATTATTCAACATTTCTCTGATCATTTTACGATTGAAAACACCATCCATTGCCAGGAAACCTTCGAACTCACACCAGCATTGCGAGAGGCTCTTCTGAGCATGACGCCTCTCCTCTTTCACGTCGATCCAGCTCAAATTGACTGGAACGATCTGACTCAGGTCACCATTTCTGCCACGATTTTGATCGGAAGAAGCAACTAAAAAAACCCTCCATTTTTTAATCAATGGAGGGTATTTTTCATGTTTTCAGATTAGTCACTGTCCTCTACGCCGATTTGTTGACGGTAGGCTTTAGGAGACTTGCCACACAACTTGCGGAATACTTTATAAAAGTAACCGACATTGCTGTAGCCGACCTCATAGCAAATATCTTCAATGCTTTCCGTTGTGGACAACAGCAACTGTTGAGCTGCTTTGATCCTTTGTTTATTCAGGAGTTCCGCAAAGGTGGAATTGGTCTCACGCTTGATCAATTGCCCCAAATAAACAGGATTGATATAAAGGTCTTTACTGATATCCTTGAGCGACAGTTCCTTCCGATAGTCGCGCCCAATCACTTCTAAGACGGTCGCCACATTATTGTTCATCCGATATTGAGAGAAGAAACTCTCTAATTGATTTCGAACGCAGGTAACAAGATCCTCAAAAGTCGTTGTCTCATGAACAGCTTTCACAACTTCTGTCAGGTCATCTCCCTGCAGGTGTTCAAACAAATGAAAGACATCCATAATGAACTGAATAAAGAGTTGCTTGGCTATCGCCACTTTTGGGGTATGGCTTCTCACGGTTTCTTCCAACCAGTTCAACTCCTCCAAAATCTGTTGGATATTTCCCTGAATGATGACACGGTAGATGGGTTCGTAGTAATTAAAGACACCATCTTCTTCCTCCAAAGGGAGATCCCCATAAAACAGACTTCGTTCAACAAGCTCTTTAAATTGTTGAAAATGTTCTTTGTAAGGTGCTTGGAAACGGCGCTGTAGGAAAGCTCTCTCATCCTCATCTGAAAGATAGAGTTGAAGGTTTTTTCCTAAGACCTGATAAGACGAACTGGCAAAGCCTTTCCTCTCCTTATCCACTCCAATCCAGAGTTCTTTTCTCCCCCGGATGGCTTGTTCGAATTCTTCCTCTGACCAGTCTTCATGAAGGAGGCGATTGGCCGTCTCTTGGTCTGGTTTTTTTAGAGTTTGAGATAATTTTTCTAGGATATTTCCTAACTCCACCTTATTGACAGGCTTTAGCAGGTAGTCTGCTACCCGGAGGTTTAAGGCTTTTTTTACATAAGCAAAATCCTGGTAGCCCGACATAATGATATAAGCCGCATGGGGAAGAATGGACTGCATTTGATCAATCATTTCCAGACCAGTTTTTCCTGGCATATTGACATCCGTAATCACGATATCCACTGGATAATCCGCAACATAGGCCAAGGCCTGATCTGCATCCTCTGCTGTGTAAACAACTTCCATGTCCCATTTTTCAAAGGGAATCAGTTTTTTCAACCCCTCCGTAATCATATATTCGTCGTCAACCAATAAGACTTTATACACGATTTTTTCCTCTTAAGCATCCTCGATGGTAATCGTATAGAGGACACCTTTTCCTTTTTCTGATGTAATTTGAATGTGGTAATGATCCCCAAAGTAGAGAAGGAAACGCTCGTGGACATTGACAATCCCAATGGATTGCCGTCCCTTACTCTCTTCTACTTCCTCTCGAGGATCCCTATGACTCAACATTTGTTGGATTCGTTGCAACTGGCTCGGTTCCATTCCTCTCCCATTGTCTTGAACACGAATTTCCATCGCTTCTCCAACACGACGGACTTTGATACTAATGACATTGTCCTTGCGCTTGTGATCAATCCCATGGACAAAGTAATTTCCACTAATGGCTGGAGAGTAAACTTCGGAATAACCATCTCTTCTAGACCGGGTTCAATTTTAAAGCCATAAGCAATCGATTTTGGATAACGCACCATACAGAGATAGCTGTATTTTCTACAAAATTCCAACTCATTTTCTATGGTCGTTTCTTTCTCCTCTGAAATATTGTTTCGAAGGAGACTACTAAATTCGTAAATAATATCAGCTAATTCTTCTTGATCCTGCATAACTGCATACATGCGAATAAACTCCATGGTATTATACATAAAATGCGGATTAATCTGCGCTTGCAAGGCCTTCAAATTGGCATCTTTTTGGCTCAGTTGTAGCTGATAGATATCACGGATAGACTTGTCCATATTGTCTAACATGGTATTGGTCGTTTCTGCAACTAAAAGGAGCTCCTGCTCTTTGGTATCCACATTGATCCGTCGATCAGAATCCCCCTGGCTGATGGCTTCCATGGTATCTACCAAATCCAACACTTGTTTTTGGTAATTACGGAAATTCGTTGAAGCAAGAGATACAAGACCAAGACCAGGATTAAGGCGACCGAAATCATCCAGGTAAAACTAAACAAGGCTGTTCGAACCGTGTAAGAGGTCGGAATCCCAACCCAGATTTGATAGCCGTAAGCAGTATCTCGCACAATCCACTGGCTGTGATCTTTAGGGTTGATATCCCCCTCTGTGGTAAAAAACCTTGCCCAAGGGATTATAGATTTGGACGGCAACTGGAATCGTGTCTTGAATATTGTCAACGACAGAATCCAATAGCGCTGGATTGATTTTAATATAAGCCAGCCCAATATCCTGGCCAGTCGTCACATCCGTTAAGGAGACTGGGATTGCTTGCGAGCTGGCCTTGTACCGATCCGCTGGAACTTGTTGCCCTCCTTTTTTATTTTTACTGGAGACAAACACAGTCGTATAGTCATTTAACACCAAATCAATTTGATCAATAACATCGTGTTCCAAATACAGAGTTTCAACATTACGGTGCAGCGAAACTTGAATATAATTGGAGAAATAATTATCCAATCGCCAGCTTTCGTATTCAGAAGGCGTCATTGAAAAATACTTGTAAACTCCTTCGAGCTTGGCAGGATTCTCTACCAGACTCTTCCCCCCATTGAGAAGATCTCTTATAAATATCCTCTACCTCAGCAGTCAAGCGCGAGGAAATCAACTGAGCAATCCGTTCTGTTTCTGCTTTCTGATTATGCCAATAGACCAAGGATACCGTCACGCCTAAGGTCGTGATGATCCCCACCATGATATAGGCATAGAACTTCAAAAGAGTCGCTAACCATATTTTTTTCATAATTAAGAAACCACTTTAGAGCGAATTGTTTCATAGACTGGTTGAAAAATATCATTGACAAAGAAATGCCACAAGCCCAGTAAAACAAAGAAGAATAAAGCCGGAACGAAATGGGTAACAACCCCTAACAGAAAGGTCCCCAAGAGAAACTTGGTCACTGCACGAATATCCAGAAAAGCACCAATGAAACTCAACTTCAAGCTATTAAGATAGGACAAGTCAAAATGGACTTGAAGCTTGAGATAGACTGCAAAAGTCAGAGGAGCTACCAATAAGAAAATCAAATTGACCAATAAGATAAAAATCTGAAACAGGGACAAGTGGGGCAATTGAACCATCAGATACATGCCATAAATAAGAATAGCTTCGATTAAAAAAAATGTATAGAAAACCTGGTTGGCCCGACGAAAGTTTTCTTTATAAAGCGACCAAGCTTCAGACCAACCATACTGTTTGTAATCAGATCCATGTTCGGCATATAGACTCATAATCGTTGCACTAGCCGGCCCAAATCCAAATAGGATGCCTCCACAAAAGGTTAAAGCCCAAAAGATCCCTGTTGCCAGCATGGCTAAATAGACCCTTGTAAAAATAAATTCAATCATTCTTCCCATAATTTGTCTCCATGTTCATTTGCTGTAGAGGGGAGCTTACGACTTAGTATAGTTTCCCTAGTACAACTGATGATTATACCCTATATTATAGCACATTTCCCCTGATGGTTTCGATTTCAAAATCATCAACAGAAAAGACTTTGAAGCGCGAAGACCTCAAAGTCTTTTGATAGACTTAAGCAAGTAATGTTAGCTTATTTCTTAGAAGCAAGGTACTCATCGTATTGTTTTTGGATTTCATCCAAGACTTTTTGGTAGGCACCTTCTGATTTCAATTTTTCAAGCATCTTAGGAATTTCAACTTCAGGATCTACTGTACCTGTATTGATGGCACTTGTGAATTGGTTCAAAGTGTTTGTAAGGGCAGTGATTTCTGATTTCACGTTTTCAGTGTTGAAGATGAAACCAAGTGCTGGAGATTCTTTTGCAGTTTCCAAGTCTTTCTTAGATTGTGCAATTTGCTCATCCGTTACGTTTTCGTTGATGTAAAGAATCCAGTTGTTACCAGTATTCCATCCAGACATGTGAGTGTTTCCGTTGTAGCCATCCAAGACTTTCACACGGTTTTCTTTACCTTCAACTTTTTCCCAGTTCTTGCCTTCTGGACCATAAACAAGACCGTTCAAGAGTTCTGGATTTGTGTTCAAGAGGTTCAATACTTCCATTGCTTTTTCTTTGTTCTTAGAGTTGTTTGAGATGACAAAGTTTGCAACTTGAGTAGTGTTGTTCTTCTTGTAAAGTTGAGTGAATGGTTTGATCTCGATCTTACGGTTGCTACACGAGTAAGCAAGCTGTTACCGTAGTCAGCAGGTCCTACTGTTTCTTCACGTACCAACCAAGTATCTTGAGAAAGGTCATATCCAGTGTCGCTTGTAGCTACATCTTTTGGAATGTAGCCAGCTTCATAGTATTTATGAAGAGTCTTCAAGTTTTCAACATAACGTGGAATAGTGTAACGGTCAACGATCTTAGTTGTGTCACCTTGCAAATCGACAACGAATGGAAGTCCATCTACTGCAATGTAATCGAAGTCATCAGAAGGTCCACCGTAGCTCTTGTTCATTGCGAATGGAACAACGTTTGGATCTTTTTCTTTGATTGCTTTCAAGACTGGTTCAAGGGAAGCATAGTCTTTTACGTTTGAGATGTCGATACCATATTTTTCAAGAAGTGGTCCGTTGAAGGCAAAGTTTTGTGAAGATGCAACGTTGGCTGCAACTGGAACCGCATAGATCTTGCCGTTTACAGTATTTCCTTTGATGTAAGCTGGGTCAAGTGCTTCGTAGAGCTCTTTTCCTTCTTTCTTGTACAAGTCTGTCAAGTCAGCGTAGGCGCCTTTTTGAGCGTTGATAACATAGTTGTTTGCGAAAGCAATATCGTAGCTTTCACCAGATGAGATGATAACGTTCATCTTCTTGTCGTAGTCGCCCCAACCAAGGTATTGGATGTCTAATTTAACGCCAGCTTTTTCTTCGATGATCTTGTTCGCATTTTCTAACAAGGTATCCAAGTTATCCGGTTTGTCACCGATTTGGTACATTTTGATAACTGTTTTACCGTCTTCACTCTTAGAAGATTTTTGGTTATCACCTGTCAAGTTACCACAAGCAGCAAGAGTTGCTCCAAGTGTGAGAACGCTAGCAGAAGCTAAAGCATATTTTTTCCAATTTTTCATGAGAAAAACTCCTTTTTTATTTTTCTTTATTAACATTATGAAGGGTGGGTGAGAAAGGTTCGATTACTCTTTCACACCACCGATGGTCAATCCTTTTACAAAGTAACGTTGGAAGAATGGATAGAGGATAGCGATTGGAACTGTTGCCACCACCACCATGGCCATCCGTCCAGTTTCCTTAGGAAGGGATTGGACTGCACCAGCGATTTGGCTAGATGCACCGACGGATTTAGAGATGTAATCCATATTATTTTGGATTTGCATCAGCAAGTATTGAAGGGGATAGAGGTTTTCACTCTTGATGTAGAGGAGGGCGTTGAACCAGTCATTCCAGAAGCCGAGGGCTGTGAAGAGACTGATGGTCGCAATCCCTGGGAGAGAAAGTGGTAAACAGATCTGGAAGAAGATCCGTGTCTCACTGGCTCCATCTATCCGAGCAGACTCAAGAATGGCTTCTGGGATCGTCCGTTTGAAGAAGGTCCGCATCAAGATAATATTGAAAGGACTCAATAACATCGGTATGATGAGGGCTCCAACCGTATCTCCTAAATGAAGCAACTGAGTGGTAACGATATATCCTGGTACCATCCCTGCACTAAAGAGCATGCTCAAGAGGGCAAAGACAGTAAAGAAGTTTCTATACTTAAAGGTTCTACGAGAGATCGCGTAGGCATAGGTCGTTGTAATGAAAACATTACATGCTGTCCCTACAATCGTTACAAACAAGGTAATAAAGAGGGCTTGAAGAATCTTATCCTTAAATTGAACAAGGAAAAGATAGCCATCTGTACCGAATTTAGCAGGCCAAAATTGGAAGCCGTGAATTGCCAAACTTTGTTCATCTGTCAAGGAAATCATGACAACGAAGATGAAGGGCAAGATACAGGATAGAGCAACCAAGCCGACGATGCTACTAAAGAAGATGTCTGCTTTCTTACTGAAGGAGTGGATCCCAACATTATCAACTTTTTCTTTTTTAATTTGATTTTGCCATGGTATCCTCCTTTCTAGAAGAGCGCTGCATTCTTATCAATCCGACGTGCTACAATATTAGAAAGTAAAACGAGAATCAATCCGACAACTGATTGGTAAAGACCAGCCGCTGCGGCCATCGCAATATCTCCTGATTTAGCAAGTCCGTTGTAGACATAGACATCAATTACGTTTGTCACACTATAAAGGGCACCTGAGTTATGTGGGATTTGGTAGAACAATCCAAAGTCAGCACGGAAGATATTTCCGATGGCAAGAATGGTCAAGACCGTAATCAAGGAAGCCAACTGAGGAATGGTAATGTGGCGGATTCGCTGCCACTTAGATGCTCCATCCACTGTTGCGGCCTCGTAGAAGGTTGGGTCAATCCCCATGATGGTTGCATAGTACATAACACTGCTATAACCAAAGCCTTTCCAGATTCCTAAGAATAGGAGAAGCGCTGGCCAAATGGCAACCTCTGTATAGAAGTTGATTCCTTTCATCCCAAGTGATGTTAAGATATGGTTAATCAAGCCTTTATCGACGTTTAAGAAGGCATCTGTAAAGAAGCTGATGATAACCCATGACAAGAAATAGGGGAACAACATTGATGTTTGAAACACTTTAACCAACCGTTTGGAACGCATCTCACTAAAGATAATGGCAATCCCAACAGAAACAATCAAGCCCAAGAAAATAAAGGCTAGGTTGTAAAGGACGGTATTTCTTGTAATGATATAAGCATCTTTAGAACTAAAGAGGAATTTGAAGTTATCAAATCCTACCCACTTACTCTTCATTACACTATCAATAAATCCCTCTCCGGTGATATGATAGTCTTTAAATGCGACAACGTTTCCCAAAACAGGTATGTAGAAGAATAAAATCAACCACGCTGCACCTGGTAAAACCATCAAGAAGAAAATAAAATTTTCTCTCAAGGTCTTAACAAACTTTTTCATCTGACTCCCCCCTTTGTCATTTTATTTTTGGTAACGTTTACATTTTTTATTATAAAACTCTATGAAAACTTTTTCAAACTCCTAATTATAGAAAAAATTCTACAAATTTATGACATAGCCTTAAAAATGGAGAAAAAGGAGAAGAAATATCTCCATCGGACATCTTTCTCCTCCTTCAACAGCATTTTCTTTAAAGATACCCTTTTTGAATTAGGTCGTATAAATGGTCGAAGCTGTCGCAATGGTGTGCCACTGGTTGGCTGTTGTGGCTGCAAAGTCCTTGTCTCCATAAAAATCATTAAATGGAAGGATTTCAACTTCTAATTCTTCGATACGGTCAATCTGACCTGCCAGATAAGCCTCGATGCGACTCTCTGCTCGCTTGATTCTTTGTAAGAGTCCGCCCATACGGATATCAACCGTATCCAAACCAAAGACCTTGTTTTCTTTCAGCCATTGGTGGCTAAAGAGGGCATGGAAGTGTTCGATTTGGCTTCTAAGTTCTGGTAATTCTTGTCTGGCGATTTCTTGCAGACTTGCTTTATCATTAGTTTGATAAGCTTGACGAATGCGTCGTCCCACATCCACTTTACTGCTTAAAATCTGGTTCAACTGGGTCTGAGTTTCAAAGAGATAAGCATAGTTCCCAGCTTTTTCTTTGATAGCAGCAAGTGTCTCAGCTGCCTGAGCAAAGTGTGGCCCGTCCTGTTCAGGTGTCATGTGTCGATCAAGAATCGGACAGAGAACATCCTGATAAAAGACATAGCGGTTGGGATTGATCCCACTGAGATTACCTGGCAGGTCTGGCAAGAGGTTAGCTAGGTCAATCTGCATGAAGTCCTCAACTGATAGACCTGTATTGGTCTTGAAGTGTGCAGACAAACGGTCTAGGTCATTGCGGTAGCAGAGTTCTGCCCAGATTTGCAAGCTGGGTAGGATAGAAAACTGGGCTGTCTCGCCACCATTGTCCCCCCCAACCAGTTACGATGACTTCTTTGATCTGATTAGCACGACAGGCTTTATTGGCCTCGATAGCCACTAGACGGCTGAAATGGTTGTGTGGCGTAAAACCAATCCACTTCCAAGCTCCGCCTGCAAAGGCGATATCTTGGCTAATCTTGTGGTGATTACGGAAATTACGATTGTACTTTTCTTCGCTATCCTGGTAATAATCCCAATAAACCAAGGTTACACGATCTTTGAGACGGTCTAGGTAGACACGAGTTTCCTCAGGAATTTCCACATCGCGGTCGTACTGGCCATCTGCTGACATGAGTTTGAAGAACATGTCACTCCACATCTGGCAGTGGAAACCATACTTGTCAGCAATGTCCAGCACGCGCTCCAAGTGTTGGCACATGAGGAGACTACGGTCCACAACACCGTTCAAAATGAGGTAGCGCCCCAAACCAACCAAATGGGCTTCGTCCATCCCGATATTGACCTTGCGTGTCTGCAGTTTAGACAGAGTAGCAAACATGCCATCAATCAGGTCATAAACCTTTTCTTCGCCGATAAGAAGAATGTCCTCTACATCACGGAGTTCCTGCACTTCCTTGACACCCCATTTGACAAAGGCTGACAAGTGGGCCAAGGTCTGGATACAAGGTACAAAGCTCATATCAAACTGCTGGGCGTAGACTTCGATTTCCTGCAACTCCTCAGCCGAATAGGCACCACGGAAGTAACCAAAGTAAGGTTGTCCTTCAATCTGATAGGTGTCTTCCATGTAAAGCTCAAAGGTTGAGTAGCCCATGAGAGCCAAGACTTCAATCATCTGTTTAGCAGAAGCCACATTTAGCACTGCATTTCGCGAACAGTCTGCCATGTAAGCCAACTCTTCGTAAGCAGCTTGTTCTTCAATCTCTACCTTATCACCTTCTACTAGAGCTGTTGCCAATAAGGACAAGGCGCGGTAAAGTTGGTGAGGTTTGCGATAAGTCAGTTGATAGTGGCCACCCTCACCCTTGATAGAGATAGAGGCTTGGTCAGACTGAGCGACTGCAACCTCTACATCTGCTAGCGAAATATGCTTTTTAAGCAACTCTAATGCTTGCTCTTGTTTGGAACTAAGTCCTGTAAATGTTACCACTGATTTTCCTCCTGTAGCCAGTTGACAAGGGCACCATAGAGATTGGCATCTGCCTGGTAGGTGCAGGCTTGAATGACTGGAGCGATGGTATATTCTTCATATCTTTCCACAAAAGCGTCTACTGCTTTTTGAACCCCTTTGATAAAATCTGGATTCTGACTGATAGAGCCACCCAGACTAATGACATCTGGATCGATGAGATACTGGATATTGAGCAGGCCTTGAGCTAGATTAAGATTCATGCGCTCAATGGCTTCTTGGCAGAGGGTGTTTCCTGCTGCAGCCTCTTGGTAAATCTTTCGTCCATCCCAGTCAGACTGACCAGATTTTTCAATGACGTAGCGCACCATACTTCCCGTGGAAGCGAGTTGTGACCAGTTGTTGAGTTTTTCTGCAGGCTTGATGGTGGTCATGTAGCCAAACTCACCGCCCAGTCCATGGCGACCTCGGTGAAGTTTGCCATTGATAATCATGGCGCCACCGATCCCTGTACCAACCACGACACAGGCTGCATTTTCAATTTCAGGATGAGCTAGCAGTTCACTCAATCCGACACAGTTGGCATCATTTTCTAGATGAACAGGGAGTTGGTGATGAGCAAGGACCTCATACCAAGAAAAACCATGAATGTAAGGGATGGCACTAATTCCTTCAATCACTCCTGTTTCTTGATTAACGGCTCCTGGCACACTCATGGCAATCCCACGATAGTCCTGTTCGGACAAGCGTTGCTCCAACCAAGCTAGCAACTCTTCCAGAGTCTCTGGAGTCGGAGTGCTGGCCTTATCTAAAATTTTTCCATCAGGTGTGAGACTAGCAAATTTTATGCCGGTCCCTCCGATATCAATGGTTGCAAGGGTCATGGCTTTCACCTGTAAAAAGGAGCGAGTCAGCAATCGATTCTTACTTTGTCGCTCCTCCTTTCTTGTTATGTTTACTTTTTGAAATTAAATTTCTTCTTTTTGATCAATTCTGTACGAATTTCTTGTGGTGCCAATAGTCCTGAATGAACTGGATATGGGCGTTCCAGCAAGTCAAGAATGGTTTGTTGTTTGTCAGACACGCGAACATTTTCTTGGCTCATGTTGTAGTAACGAAGGACGTAACCTTCTTCATTCTCAGCAACTTTAAAGGCTGTTGGGCAGACTTGTGGCAAATTCAGTGCTGGATGGTTGAAGAGACTACCTGTTGCTGCAACGCTACCCTCTTGTTTTGCAACTTGAAGAGCTGTAAATGGCACTTGGAAGGCTTTGGCACGACGAAAGGCTGAGAAACGATTCTGAGCCTGATGGCATTCTACTGCAAACTCAACTTCGATAGCTCGCAAGCACTGGGCTTCTGGTGTTGGGAAGTAGCCCCAGTCACCGAGTTCCCCTGAAGCACGGAGAAGGGTTACAGCTATGGTGTCGTCTCCAAGAATTTCGTATTCATGCAATCCTTTGTTGGCTACGGTCACTCCTTTAACATCATCATACAAGCTGACAAAGGCTTGTTGGTGTTGTGGATTTTCAGGATTTTCCCAAGAAGCTGCTGGTTTATTTGGCCGTGTCACCACCTCATAGATGCTTTCCGAGTCATTGCTTGGGCGAGTGTTATGAGTTTTGACCAAGAGACGGATACGGTGGTCTTTAGCTGTATTGGTGAAGCGCGTCTTGAAGCGAATTTGCGGGTCATCCACAAAGACCGTCATCTCAGTCTCAAGAGGAATGGTTGTCAGCTCTTCTGAACGCCCTGCTTCTCGGTTCATAAACTCGATAATACCTCTTTGCTCCGCATCCAATTTTTCATGCGCGCTGACTGGAATAGTCAAGTCATGCTTGAGCAAGATTTTGGCATAACGAGCATTATTTTCCAAGACCTCATGGGTTTTGAGCTCCACATAGATTGGTTCCGTTCCTTTTGGTTGGAAGTAAATATACTCGTTACCGATATCCCCACGATCTTCGAAGCCAAAGAAGTCCTCATAAGCCTCATTGGTCGTCTTGTCGTAAAGGGTCAAGCCATCATCGATACTGAGGGTTACAAACGGCGTATCGAGAACTCCATTTTGGTATATGCCGTCATGATGGGAAGCTTTTCCTTCCAGAAGCTGGAAGGTAGTCCAAGAAAGAGGCGCTAGGTGAACCGGAACCGTCACGCGCACTTGACGCGCGATATAAGGTTGACGGAATTTATCCTTAGGTAAGGTATAACCAAAGCTCGCCCCCAAGTCTTCAATTTCAGCTTCTACAAGATGACCCTCTAAATCCTCTACATGGTAATCTGGCAAGGTCAAAGCCGCCATTTTCTTGAAGCCTTCTGTCGGGTGCAATTCCTTAAATGGACAAACCGCTACGTCAACAATCGTGCTGACGGTGTCCACCTTATCATGCAAGCCAGTGTTAATAACCGTAAAGAGATGCTCACTCTGAGCTTTTTGAGTCGCGAGTTTCTCTTTCCATTCATTCAGAAGGTTGGTCTTAACAAAGTTTCCGACTTGATTGACCTTGGCAAAACGAACTTCCATTTCACGGTGAACTTCATCAATACTACAACCACAGATACTATCGTGTGGCGCATTTTGTAAGAGCATCTTCCAGGCATAGGTCAATTGATCCTTGTGATTGTGGCCACCTGTAAGGATGGTCAAAGGTTCCACCACTTGCTCTAGCAAATTGCTGTTTTCTTGAAAGGCTTGTTTGAGATAAACGCGTGAAGAAGAGGTATTAGCAAGTGTGTACCAACCATCGGTTTCCTGACTGGTCAATTCTCCCGTAACCGTTGATAATTGTTCAGGAAGCGCACTTTCCACTGCTTGCACATAGTCATCAAAGGAACTATGGATAAAGGTCACATCAGGGAAAAGCTCATTGGCCACGCGAATAGCTTCACTCAAGTTCCGTTGAACCGGTTGGTGGTCGCAACCGTTCATCATCAACCATTGGTTGGTCGATGCATAGTCACGAACGTCTGCCAATTTTTGTTTCCAGAAAGCCAAAGCTTCATCTTTATCCACTGGAATTTCATTCCCATTACTGTACCAGTTAGCAAATAGAATGCCGAGTACACGGCTACCATCCGCCCCTTGCCAGTACATTTCAGAAAATTGAGAGGTAAACTGCTCATCTTCGAGAACTTGGTTGTCAAATCCGATCGGCTTCACTCCACGCCCAAAGGCTGCTACGTGAATGCCTGATTTGAAGAATTTGAGGAGCTTGCCCCATATTTCCAAAGGTATCTGGGAAGTAACCAATCTGAGTTGATTTGCCCCATTTAGCACATTCAGCTTGTCCAATCAAGGTATTACGTACATTAGCTTCACTGGATATTAAGTAATCATCCTGCAAGATGTAGAAAGGTCCAATCTTGAGTTTTCCTTCGTCAATATAACGCTGCACCTTGTCACGGTTTTCAGGGCGAATTTCTAAATAGTCATCAAGGACAATGGTTTGTCCATCCAAATGGAAGCTCTTGAATTCAGAGTCATTTTCAAAGAGTTCAAAGAGATTGTCAAAGAGTTCCACCAATTGCATCCGGTGACTTTCAAACGGTAAATACCACTCACGATCCCAGTGGCTGTGAGAGATGATATGTACAACAACATTTTCCATGAGTAAAACCTCATTCTAACTTAAATTTAAAGATCTATTTGTGATTCTTTACAAGAATCTGTCGAGCGAAAGCTCATTAGCGGATATCCAAGTAATCCAAGACTAATTCGCAGAACATCATGTTGGCCCAAGAGAACCATTCACGCGAATATTTGGTTGGATCATCCACGTGGAAACTTTCGTGCATGACACCTGTTCCACCATCGCAGGCAACCAACTGGTCTAGCAAGAATTTCTTTTCTGCCTTATCCGTCGTTGTCAATCCTTGAATAGATAGAGCAATCGGCCAGATATAGCGGTAGAAGGTATGTGAACTTCCGAGTCCACTTGCGTATTCTCCTTGGTAGAAATATGGATTTTCAGGACTCAGAATAGTGCGACGAGTAGCTTGGTAGACCTCATCGTCGATCGCGCAGTAGCCAAGATAAGGAGCCGCCAACAAACTTGGTACGTTAGGATCATCCATGATGCTAGCATTTCCTAGACCGTCTACCTCAAAGGCATAAATTTTTTCACCCTTGCTGTTAGTAGTGTAGGCATAGTTTTCGATCCCTTCTTGAATCTCCGCTTGGAGGCGTTTGGCATCTGCAATGATACTCTCACTATCAGCTAGATTCAATGCTACAAAGATTTCTTGGACATAACCCAAAACAACTACTGCAAACATATTTGACGGAATCAAGTAGCTATACTGACAGCAGTCATCGCTTGGACGGAAAGCTGACCAGGTCATTCCTGTCACAGCAAAATCTGGCCCAAAGCCGTCATTTACCAAGGTATCTTCCTTACGATCGGTATCACGGACGAAACGGTATGGTGAGTTATTGTGGTCTTGCTCCACTGTCCAGAGATGAAGGATTTCCTTGGTCGCTGTGACAAAGGTTTCATCAAATTGGCTAGTCTCACCAGTTTCCTTCCACAGGAGGTAAGCCAATTGCAAGGGATAGCAAAGCGAGTCCACTTCATACTTACGTTCCCAAATCCAGCCATTCAAATCGGTGTGGTCAGTCTCGTGGTGGCCTTTCCAGTTCTCCTCAATATTAAAAGAGTTAGCATAGGGATCCTTGAGGATCAAGGTCATCTGGCGCTTGACCAAACCAGCAATGGTCTGGCGCAAACGAGGGTCTCTTTTTGCCACATGAAGATAGGGCCTCAATTGAGCCGTTGAGTCACGCAACCACATAGCTGGGATGTCCCCTGTTAAAACAAAGGTTGAACCGTCTTCTAAAATTTCAACTGTATTATCCAAGGTGTCTGTATAGCAACGTTCAAAGACATCCACCCACTCCGGGTACTCCTTGGCACGTTCTGCTACTTGGTTCAGCCATTCTCTGACGATTTCTTTTGAATAAGTCATTCCTTTTCCTCACACGTATCGATTCTTTCCTATTCAGTATAAAAGATTTCAGATGGGAAATACATACGCAAATTATAGCCCTTTTTCTACAAACTTTTCTAGTTTTGAAAAAGGCTTTCCCATTTGAGGGGCTTCTGCTAAAATAAAGAAAGAAAAGGGCTTAAAGGCCCTAGTATGACACAGGAGGTCCCGCATGAAGACCGATATTACTCACATTGATACCCGCTTAGGAACAGACAATCACTCAGCTTATTCTAACGGCAACACCCTCCCTTACACAGGAGTTCCTTTTGGGATGAATTATTTCCTCCCACAGACGACACATGAACAGGGGGCTTGGTTTTTCAACCCCAACCTTCCTATCTTTCAAGGTATTCGCTTGACCCATCAGCCTAGCCCTTGGATTGGAGATTTTTCCTGGTGTCTCCTCACCCCACTAACAGACATTCCGACTCAAGAAGACCTCTATTTCAGACAGAGCAGTTACCGGGTCCAAGAAGCTGTCTTTCAGCCCCATTATTTAGCCCTCACCTCAGAGCGCTATCAAATCCGCACAGAGCTGACCCCCAGCCTCTACGGGGCCATTCTCCGCTTTAGAGGGCCGTCTGCACTTTCACTGGCCATTCATTGCCCCAATGGACTAGCTGAAGTAGAATTCAGAGAAACGAATCTACATTTCCACATCCTAGACCAAATCATACCGACCAACAAACCTATCCTTTCTATCTTCATGTTGAATTTGACCAATCCATCACTCGCACTCACTGGCTAGGACAGGATTTGATCCTAGAATTTGACAATCCTACCCTAGAAGCTCGATTAGGCACTTCCTTTATCAACCCTGAGTTGGCCAAATCTCACCTTCCTACAGCTAGCTTTGAAAAGATGAAAGAAAAAGCGGGCTGCAAGTGGCAAGAGCTAATGGACCGATTTGACATTTTAGATACGGGCGGAGAGGATCGAACCTTTTTCGATCACTGTCTCTACCGTAGTCTGCTCTTTCCTCAGACTTGTTATGAAGTGACCCCTGAGGGGAAAGCAGTCCATCGCGATTTCGCCCACAACCGCATTCAAGAAGGAAAATACTTCACGAGTTTGGGCTTCTGGGATCTCTTTCGGACCACCTTTCCTCTCTATAGCCTAGTCTATCCCGAGCTTTACCAAGAATTTCTCGAAGGCTTCCTCAGCCATTACCGAGATACCGGTTTCCTCCCTAAATGGCTAGCGCCGGACGAAAGAGGCATGATGCCTGGAACCCTCATTGATGGGGTCATTGCCGATGCCATTCAAAAAGGCCTAGCTCCCGACCTCCACACGGAGCTTTTTGAAGCCATGCTAGATACAGCTAGGAAGGAAGACCCAAATGGTCATTACGGTCGACGAGGAGCTAAAGAATACAAGGAATTAGGCTATCTATCCACTGACTATCACGAAAGCGTGAGTCACACCATTGACTTCTCCTATAGCGATTTTTGTATCGCCCAAACTGCCCAGCTACTTGGCAAGGAAGAGTTGGCTAAAGAATATACCCAGTCTAGTCTTTCCTATCGAACCCTCTTTGATCCAGAAACAGGTTATATCCGGGCCAAAGATAAGAAGGGCCATTTCAGACCAGACTTCTCGCCCATCAGTTGGGGACGCGACTATGCCGAGTGCTCTGCCATTCAGGCAACCTTAGGCGCCCTTCACGACATCGAGGGCCTCAAGCAACTCTTGGAGGAGAAAAAGGCTTCACCCATTACTTAACTCGACTAGCCACTCAAGCGCCGCATTATGAAGTGACGGGCTATGGCTACGAAATTCATGAAATGAGTGAGATGGCCCAAGCTCCTTTTGGACAAATTGCCATTTCAAACCAACCGAGTTTTCACATCCCCTATCTCTTCCGCTATAGCCAACACCCGGAATACACTAGCATCCTGATTCAAGCCCTTCGCAAGGAAGCCTTCCAGCCAAGCTTCAAAGCTTATCCAGGAGATGAGGATAATGGCAGCCTATCCTCCTGGTATATCTGGTCGGTTTTAGGACTCTATCCGACTTGTCCAGGCAAGCCAGTCTATGACCTAGGGATTCCCCTCTTCAAACACTTGCGCCTTTACCTCCCTCAAGAGAAAAAATGGCTACATATCCATAGCACAGCCCACACAGCCCAGGCACACTTCCTTCAAGATGTTTCCCTTGATAGAAAAAGAATCGACAGAGTGAGCCACCAAGAGCTCTTGAAAGCGGAGAAGTTAGACTTCTATCTTTCTTGGCTCCCCTAAAATCTAAAAAAAAATGAAGAGTAGGACACTCTTCATTCTTTTTCATTACACATATACTAGCTAATCCCCAACCTTATAGAGAAAAGAACCTTGTTCCGTAAAACTGTACATTCCAGTTCCGGTCCAGAGACGATCCTTGCTGGCATCAGAATCATCATGGAAGATGACTTCTCCATTTTCGTCCGTTTGGTCATCAATCGTAAGCCCAGCAGGAATGAATTCCATCAAAAATCCTCCTGTGATTCCTCCGTAAACTCCTCCTGAAACAGTTCCATAGTCTGTCAAGGAAAGATCATAAGACTCATATTCGTTAGAGACCAAACCATTTTGATCAAAGACGAGTTTATTCCCCTTATCATCTTGCCAGACACCAGCTACGCTACTATAATCCCCTTGAGCGATTGCTTCAATATCCATCTTTGTTTTCTCTTTCTTATCACTCGAATTCTCAGCTTTCTTAGTTTCACTAGTAGCTGAGCTATCCTTCGATTGACGAACTGTACTTTCTTTACTTTCAGATCCTGTCTCCTGCTTTTTATCACCACAGGCTCCAAGGAAAAACAGTAGAGCAGAAAGCAACAATAGCAAACGATACTTTTTCATCATGAATCTCCCCACATTCAATCTATTCTATAAGCCTAATTTTATCCTTTTTCTAGCAATTTGACAAGTTTCTGTTACTATCAAAAAAGGAACCAACTGGTTCCTTCTCTATTTGATTAGTGGGCCAACATTTCCTGCGCAATTTCGAATCCGGATAAGTCACTTGGGTAGTAAGTAGGCCAATTTTCCAATTCCTTATAAAGTGCCTCTTGGCTTTCCCCACCGAAGAAAATATGGAAGTGAGCTGCCTTATTAGGAGCAATTTGGTGGTCACTGAATTGAACATACTTGAATTCACCCGCATTCGGATCAGTTGCTTCGAGAGATACCGCACTCCACGATTCCCTTTTGTATAGGTTAGCGTATGCTTCCCAGCATAGCGGTATTCGAACTTCTTCTCTTCGCCATTCTTATAGAAGGTCATGGTTTTGTCTGTAATGACAATCCGGTCGACATCTGTTTTATAACCGGTGGTGTAGTAGGCTTTATACTCTTCAGCTGTTTTGGACTTGGTTAATTTAGCTTTGTAGTCAAAGACTTGATCCAAGGTTCCATCTTTTAGATAAGGATACACAGACTGCCAATCACCTACATAGTCTGAAAGAGTTCGGTCCTTAATAGCACTGTCCTCAAAGTAGCCATTGGCTACTGTTTTGGTGTCTTCTTCCTCTTCTGGAGCGATTTCTTTTCCGGCTTGAGTCGTTGTTAACTCCAAAGATTTGAGGTTGGCTCCCATGATCGAGATGTAGTCTTCACCATCTTTCATCTGCTCATCTGTCAAGCTCTCTAATGGATTCAAAACAGCTAGATCCACACCGGTTTCAGCAGACAAGGTTTTCGATAAAGATTTAGAAGCATTTTCTTCAAAGTAGATGACCTTGATGTCGTTCTTCTTGATATACTCTGTCAATTCACTCAAGCGAGTCGCAGACGGTTCACTATCTGGTGACAAACCTGAGATAGAGACTTGATTCAAGCCATAGTCCAGGGCTAAATAACGGAAAGCTGCGTGTTGAGTGACAAAGTTTTTCTGTTTTGCTTCAGATAAGCTCTTCGTATAGCTGTCATCCAATTTTTTCAACTTGGCAATATAGGCATCCGCATTAGCTGTAAAGCTATCCTTTTTATCTGGGTACTGTTTCACCAGTTGATCGCGAATCGTTTCCACCATTTTAATAGCTCTCTGTGGAGAAAAGCCAGACATGGGGATCATAGTCATGATGGTGTTCTTCCCTCCCTCATGGTCATGCTCTTCCTCACCACCTGGTAGAAAGCGAGCATATTTTCCGTCGCTTTGACAACCTTGGTTTTCTTGCCATCCATTGATTTCAACAACTGAGGCACCCACGTTTCCATGTTCTCGTTCTCATAGACAAAGACATCTGACTCTTGGATTTTTGCGCGCCCCTTGGCAGACAATTCAAAATCATGGGGTTCCGAACCAGACCCGATCAAGAGCTCCACATCTCCCTCGTCTCCAACGACTTGCTTAGTAAATTCATAGACAGGATAGAAAGTAGTCATGACTTTCAATTTTCCTGACTGATTTTGACCGCTACTACAAGCTACTAAAAGAAGACTACAAAAGGCTAACACCAGCCATACAAGTTTTTTCATAAGATCACCTATTTTCTAAATTTAACAAAAAGATTTGAGAGCAAAAAAAAGGATACAAATAAGAGGGTAATAGTCGCACTAACCGGTGTATCCGGGTAATAAGAAAGAATGAGACCACTGACCATCCCTACAAAACCAATGACCACTGCCAACAGCATAACTGAACGGAAGGTTTTTCCTAGCTTTAAAGCAATACTAGCTGGCAAGACCATGATGGTAGATACCAACAAGGAACCCGCAGCCGGGATCATCAAGGCGATAGCCACCCCTGTCACAATATTAAACAAGATAGACATGAGACGCACGGGTAAACCATCTACATAAGCTGTATCCTCGTCAAACGTAAGAATATACATCGGACGAATAAAGAGAACCGTCAAACATAAAACAATCGCTGCTATGACAAACAGAGCTAACACTTGCTCATCGGTAATGGTCAAGGTAGAACCAAATAGGTACTGGTCCAGACTCATGGAGCTTTTACCGCCGCCCTTCATGATCACCAAAGCCAAGGCCAAACCGGTTGACATGAGAATCGCTGTCCCAATTTCCATAAAATCTTTATAGACTGTGCGTAAGTACTCTAGAAATACAGCCGCTATGATCACCACAATGACTGTAGAAATAGTCGGGGAGAAACCAAGGAAGAGACCAAAAGCAACCCCTGATAGAGAAACGTGACTCAGCGTATCACTCATCAAACTCTGACGACGTAAAATCAAAAATACACCTAAGATAGGAGAGAAGAGACTCATAGCAACCATCGCCAACAAGGCCCGTTGCATAAAATCATACTGAAAGAGACTAAGCATGGTCCTCACCTCCATCTTTCTCATGGACATTAAAGCAACGCCATGGAGAATTTTGTTTTCTCACCAGGTGAATATTGCGATCTGCGTAATGGCTCACCTCTTCAGGATCATGCGTAATCATCAAAACAGACTTCCCATGATGATGGGCACTGTGGTGCATCAATTCATAAAACTCATCCTTACTGCCAGCATCCATCCCAGTAGTCGGTTCATCCAACACAAAAATATCTGGATCAGACGCAAACATTCGTGCAATGACAGCCCGTTGTTTCTGGCCACCGGATAGAGCCCCTAAAGGTTTATCACGATGCTCTAACATCCCAACAGCAGATAAACTAGCTAAAATGTGCTCCTCATCGTGATGATTTAACCGACGAAACCAACCCTTGCGAGGATACCGCCCCGATTTCACAAACTCATAAACAGAACTGGGAAAGCCCGCATTAAAGCTTGCAATTTGTTGCGGAAGATAAGCGATTCGTAATTTTTTACCAGCTACATTTTCTTTAGCAATTTCAACCGTTCCTACTTTTGGTTTTAAGATGCCAAGACTTGCCTTGATCAAAGTAGATTTGGCAGCGCCATTCTCACCAGTCAGCGTCACAAACTCCCCGCTATCCAAGTAGTAATTCACACCTTCTAGAACCGGTTCTCGATCATAATAAAAGGAAAGATCTTTAACAGTGATATAACGCATTAACGAAGATCCTCCAATAAGCGAGATAAAAACCTAGAAATAACCATTTGTTCTTCTTGAGAAAATTCGCTCAAAACCTGATTATAAACAGCCAAAGTATGATCATGATGATGAGAATGTTCCTCAGCAACTGGACGCCCCAAATCTGTTAAACGGTACAAAACGATGCGAGCATCTTTCTCATCTTTTAGAGCTTCTAACATCCCAAAAGAAAGTAATTGTTTAACAGCCTTAGTAACAGCAGCTTGACTAACATTCAGCAATTTAGCAAGCTCAGAATTGGAATAATTATTCTTTGATAATAACATTAAAATGTGTTCTTGCGTATTGGTTAAAGAAAAACCACTTGTACAAGAACCTATCAATACTTCATGCTGATTCTCAGAAATAAGTAAGATAGAATTCAAAAACTCATCTATCTGATTAGCAACCTTCATAGGAACTTCCTTTCTATTAACCAGTAAATACTTTACCGGTTAATTATAACACAGTAAAGGAAAATAGTCAAAGTATTTTCAGAAAACAATAAAAACAATTTTTAGTAACTGTTAAGTAACTCAGCATCAAAAATTCAACAAATAAAAGAAAAAGACAAGGTCCGAAAACCTTGTCTTTAATACTATACCGGCGGCCGGGGTCGAACCGGCACGTCCTTGCGGACACTGGATTTTGAGTTCTATGAACTACATTTTTTAAATCTTATAACCTTGATTTAATAGGGTTTTAGGACTTTTGAATCTTGCAAAATAGACTCATTTTCCAAATTTTAGTAACTTTTTAGTAACGCTCCATACCTTATCGCCCCAAGAGTATCATCAGAGACTAGACGATATGTCCCAATCGGTTATATTCAACTACAGATATTCGAGACAGTTGCATGATTATTTGAAAGGTATGGGAAATTTACACAAATAGATTCCTAGTAATCACTAAAAAGGAAGCTCTGGGAATCAATAGTACCTACGAAGCATAGAACTAAAAGAAAAAAGGGGAGTGAAAATTGGTAACTTAAATTTCACAAAGAAAAGAAGACAGGAACAAAGCTATCAAAGTGAAAAAATAATCATTTTTTTCACTTTACTTTTCTAGTTTCCTCTATTCACCTGTCACCTGCGCTTCAAATCTAATATCTTTGTCTGAAATATTCGTGATTTTTTTATTTGTTTTGAGTTTGGAAGCTCAAATTCCCAAGATTCTTTAGATTGAAGAACTACACCTTCTTTTTGATAAATAGATACTATTATTTGGATCATTTTTGATTATTTTTGTTGGGATATTGCTTGGCGATGAGTAAGTTTCGCTAATCTCTTGCTTCAAAACATCATAATTTGTCCCTACAAGGTTCCCTTCTCCACGCTGCCACCATGAGGTCTTCCCAGATAATTCTAATTTCCCACCAGAAATCTGAGATAGATATAATTTTGGGGAAAAATTCTTTTTGTTTTGAGGTCGGAACTTTTTAAAAACTATGGATTCACCTGGTTTCAAGGTGTAACTCGCATTTTTGAAATACAAATAAATATAATAGGAAAGCACAATCGCTACAATAGCAACTACTCCAGAACATCCTAGATTCCATTTATTAAGTTGTTCTCTTTTGTCTTTTACACGCACTGCTCCCTCATTCCTCCTCAGCATCTCAGATTGAGACCTGTCACTAGTCTGCTCCCAGATCCTCTCTCCAAATATCCTTGTCGGTCACGTCGCCCCAATTATCTGGGCTAAAGCGACTAGCATATATGGAAGTCCAGTCTGCCAAGACTTTGTGACGGAGTATTTCATCTGCTTCCTTGCGAATCTCATCAACAGTCTTTCCATGCTCCGCTAGAAAGGCTTCTACTTGAGACTGATGATAATATCTCACGCTTTTCTCATCGTGATACCACATATAGCGTTCTAATTGCTGATTGTTGACATCGTACAGGTACTCTACATTTATAGTTGTCTCTGTATTTGGTAGTCTCAAACGCATTTCTATCCCAACTTTCGTCATCTCCTGAAATCCAAAATAAAAATAATAACCTAGAGAATGAATAGTATTTGGTAAATCTACACTTTTATAATCAATAGAATGAATAGAAATTTCTTGAGAATCGTTGTCCACAATTTTTAAACCTTTTAACTTATAAAAAGCTCGACCTTTCCATAGAAACGTATAATTGTGATAATCACTTTCTTCGTAGTATATTTCATCAAAAATATTATGAATTCTCTGATACTTATAGTACTGAAAAACCAGAGAAAGATAATAATAGAACCATTAACAACGAAAAAAATTACAAATTTTCTCTTCTTCATCCAATCACCTCATATCTGTCAACTCTTGATTCCCTGTTTCAACATTTCGAATGAAATTATAAGTACTTGGGTAATTTTTTTCTGTAGATAGTCCATACCCTGTTTTTCATTAGGTAATTTAAAAACGCAATTGCATTCCTGGTCCGTCCTCATATTTCATTTCATATGGTAGTAATTTTGTAAAAATTTTTCTGTTTAATTTCTTCTACTGGCTTATACTCTACAAATTTTTTTCTGCACGAGTGTATTCGCCTCGTTTCATTTCTGAGTAGTACTCATTTGAAGCCTCAATATAAGATATTTTTTTCACTTTTTCATTTTTTTGGGTGATATTTACCGCATCCAAGTCTGCTTTATAGTCGTCATTCCCAAAGCTAATATCATCACTATCAGTAAGCGTCGCATCACCTAACCAACCTGCAAAATCGTTAACATTCTCGTGTCCAAATTTTGTTAAATCACTTCCTCTGAGTCTATTATTTAAGTTAGATGCTGTGGTAATAGAGAAATGAGCAAAAATCTCCTTTTCCAGAAAAGGAAGCATATTTTTTTCACTCCATTTTTCCTTGAACATCTCGTCGGTCAATTGAACACCATAAACTTTTTCATAGGATAATTTATACGATTCCAAATCATCAGACTTTATTTCATCATAATTTGGATATATTCCTGAGGAAATTTGACTTTGTAATCGAATATTATAACGTAACTTAGTTATTTGTTTATCAGTTAATCCCAAATGTTTTAACAATATTTTTTTCCATCAAGGGTAAACCAGTTATATCAGAAGGTGTACCAGCAACATCCATCCAACTGTTATCGCTAATGTAACCTTTAAACTTATCTTCCATTGATTTACCATTCTCATATCCTTCTGAATATATAAAATTCCCTAGTGTTACCAAAAAAAGTTGCTCCCGTTCCGTCTGAGATAAATAAGGGAATTTTTTATCAATCGATGTGGATATGTCAGCGATCAGCTTACTGGTCTCTCTATCAAATCCATACTGTTCTTCTAAATGTTGTACAAATTCATTCTTTTGGCTATATGATAAATACTTATGCGTCTCAATCTTCCGTTCCTTCATTTTATCAAACCAAGCCATATCTATACCATCTATATAGTAGTTACCATTACTATCCACAATGATTTTACTTAGTTGTGTGGCACCTTGGATGGCTAAGCTAAGAACCTCTAGACTATCACTGAAATATTGAGAAACCTGTAACACAAACCATTCTAACTTCTCAATTTTATCTTTCAGTTCGTCAATCCCCATCTGTAATTGGTATTCCAACTCATGCAAGGCATTATTTTTTGAAAAATGATTTCCCAAATTTCCATTTCCTAAAGCACCTATTATACTTCGAAGTTTTTCGTTTTCCCTTATCTGCGATTTTACTTCTGCTAATTGATTTTCTCTTGTTTCTTTCTGAATTTTCAAATCATCTAAATCTAACTCTCCAAAACCTGAAATGACAGCATCTGCATTCTTATATGACGATAACTCTGTTTGAATGTCATCGACAGCTGATTGAAGTTTTTTAATCGAAGGAATAATTATCTCTGAAAAGAGATTTTTCCCTGCAGTGTATGCTGCTCCTTGTAATTCACCTGACTCAAGCGCAGAGATCAAATGGTCACTACCACTAGAGAGTCTATCTGTTATCTCGTTTGCAATCTCTATATTACTGTTCATCGCCTCAATCAATAAACTGGACTCTGATGAACTATACTTTACTCCCATGGTAATCCATTCCTTTCCTGTATTAGTTTTTTTCTTTGCTTATCTAAATTTTTAAATTGTTTTTTTCCATTTCCTGATTAAAGACGTTTAGTTGAATATCCACATACTTTTCAACTTTTAATTCCAACTCTCTTGTTTCTTCAATGAATTTCCTATTTTGTGAAGTCACTGACAATCTATTCTCTGCATTTCTAGATATACTTCGGAACTCTCCAACGAAATTTTCTAGAGATTGCTCATGACGTTTTTTTATACTACGTAGATCATCTTCTTCCTGCTCTACTTTAACTATTTGATGAAATAGTCTTTCTCTCTCTTTTTCGTTAATATCTCGCATAAATACGTTTAACTCCTCCACCGTTGGGCCTGCTCAACATCCCTTTTCTCTATTTTCTCAGCAATTTGAGGAAATTTATTAGCCTGAACCAAAACAGCCTCGCTAAAATTTCCAACTGCTTCAAGCATTTGATTTGTCACTTTTTTACCATTTTACATCCCTACAATGCCAGAAGAGTAACTAAACTCTACCTGTTTATTTGCTTTCTCAGACACATCGAGTCCAATTAACTCACTAATGGCTGATTGGGCTTCTATCGTACTAGATTTAATTTTTTCTGACGCCATATTTTTAATTCCATTCTAACAATTATAATTTCTAACTTATTATTTTTTTAGGCATATGCAATATAAGATTAATAACATTACATTTAGATTATTAATTCATTATATTAAAAGTCACTTTCAATCGGCATTAAAATAATCATAAACCTCTTTAAAAAGGGTATGCAATATTTCTTGCTCTTCTTCATCTAAATTATATTCAGAGACTAGCTCATCCATATAGTCAAATACAGTGAAATGATTTTTATTCCATTCATAACAATCGCAAATTTCAGATCATTTAGTTCAGTTTTATTAAACTCTTTTTAACTTCTTCATATCAATTCTAGTAATTGGATGAGGAATAACATCTAGAGTACTGTAAATCGTTTTTTTCCTAATAAATAATCTGTCGTTGTATCAAACAACTTCGCTAATTTGACAACGGCTTCTAAATTAGGCTCTAAAGTTCCGTTTTCCCAACGAGAATAAGTACCTTGTTGTACATCAATCATCTCAGAAACTTGTACCTGTGTTAACTTCTTACTCTTTCTCAGTTCCTTAAGACGTTCTCCAAAAAGAATTATTATTAAACATTGTATCCTCTTTAATATTCGATTCTGTATATTTTTAGCTTGACAAAAATATTCTAAACGGTATAAAAATAGAATTATTCCATAAGGAATATTTATTTTAAGATTAAATATTCCATTGAGAATATTATAGCATAAAAGGAGGTAAAAGCGTATGTAACTAGTAGTCGATTTAAAAAATTTTAATAAAGGAGGTAAGATTCGACAAAATAAAAAAATCTTGAAACAAATGTGCCGTTCGTTCCAAGATCAAAACATATTATGTAACAATTATACCACAGAAAACTCTTCAGTTGCACAAGAAAATTTCGGAGGTTTCACAAAAAGATGACCAATAAAGAGTTAGTCAATCAAATTTCTGGCCTAAACTCTACCTCTACTCTTAAAAATTGGATTCAACTGATTAAAGAGATAAGTGGCAAGGAATTTAAAAAAATTAAAATTCCTATCAGTAGAAATCCAAGAACTCATCAATTAAGTTATACAGTTGCCTATGACTTTACAAACGAAGACCTTAGACAATTTCAAAAGTTAGCTAACCTAAAACTTGAAATAGGTCTAAAAGAGGCTATACAAGCCGTATTTGGGAGTCTAGCAGACAATGAGCAAATCCCTAAACCAAGTAATAGATGAGCTCTACGATGAACTGAGCGCCTTAAAACAGGAATTTAAGCGAGAAATACGACTGATACAAATTGAGAATGCCAATCTAAAAAAGAAAATCCAAGATATTGAAGAGTCGATGCAAACCGGCTTACTAGGGTTTGTTAACAAGAGGTCAAAAAATAGGTTCGGCTAATAGCGAGTTTTCGGCTGAGCCATGAGGCAGAAAGCCGAAAATGAGCGTAGATGCGGACGGACCATTTTTGACCGATAGGGTGTGTAGTAACACCACCCTCTGCAAGTTAGGTGTACCATCGAAAAAATTCAGTATTACCAAGGGTTTCGGAGATTTTAAGGGTGGCAAAATTAGGCAAAAAGTTGAATCAAAATCTATGGCAAAAATGAACATTTACGTTCTGTATTTGACTGGATTCAAATTCAGTTTGATAAGACTGAATTTTCGCCAAGAGAAATAATCGAAGACATCCTATTTCTTGACTATGACCTATTTATTGAGAATAAAGGGAGCCTTAAATACTATAACTATGATAGCCAGCTTCATTATGGGAATATCCGTATCTACTATGGAGCGAAAGAGTCGTCCTACATGCTTGTCATGTCAGGACAGGCACTCGAGTTCTATAGAGATATGGTATTAGATCCAAATAGTCTGTCCGAAAGACAGTTTCTGAACAACCTCTACTACAATTACAATCAATTTTCAGTAAGACGAATTGATATTGCAATAGATGATTTTAATGAAACACCCTATTTCACTCCTAATCAGCTTCTAAAGATTTGTCAGAAGAAACGCTTTATATATGGAAAAAGCACCTACTACAATACCTACGGAGATGAAACAATCGGTCAGACCTTATATTTGAGAAAACCCAATGATGATGAAAGACTTAGAATTTACGATAAACGCTTAGAACGAGCTGAGAAGCTCGGTATCAGCAAGCGGTATATAGAAAATTGGATAAGAACTGAGTTAGAACTTAGGAAAGAAAAAGCTCACTACTTCATTCAAGAATGGTTGCATTCAGAAATAGATCTTCTCAACTTTACCAAGGGATATCTCAAAGAAAAAGTGAGGTTCTATAGTGATAGTCACTTCTCAAAACCTTTGAGATCTTGGGAAAAGTTTTTAGGTCACTCAAAACCTGTCTCTATCATTATTTCAAAACCAAAAACAGAACTAGAACAAAAATTAGAATGGTTTACCTATAAAGGTTCTGGAGCTATTCTAAAAGCGTATAAATTTCTATACGACAATAACTTACTGCATGAGTATGAGAAATCTAACTATCTCGCACTCAACAATATGGAATATCCACCAGATTTAGCAAGTGGATTAATAGAAAGGGCAATTCTCTTTAAAAGAGAGGATTTGATCCCTACAATCAAAGAAAATATCAAAAGGAGAAATTAATTATGGCAAAAATGCTTTCACAAAATGACTGGAATTTTAATAACATTGGAACAAAATTTGAATTGGATGAAGTCATTCCAAAATTTGAAACGGAAGTCCGAGCAGATGCAAACGGAGAAATTATCAAAAACCGAGATGGTAGCGAAAGACGTTTTAATACCGATAAAATCATTGGTTGGAAATACAATGTAACAATCAAGGATGGACAATTCAAAAAGAAATCAACCCAAGTCTCAGTAGACAATCCAGATGCCTTGGTTGATAATGACTATATCCAAGCAATGGATGAAGTACCAGTTACATTTGACAATTTACAAGCTACTATGATTAGCACGACAATGTATTACAAGGCGGATGCTATCCATTTAGTAGATGTAAAACAAAAATAAGTAAAAGGCAAGGGGAGTTAATCCTCCCCTTACTTAATCTAATTAGAAAAGGAGATCACATGATTAAAACTGTAACAAAAGATGACCTTATCGAACTTGGATTTGCTCCAGGAACTGCAAGAAAGATTATCCATACCGGCAAATTACTATTAGTGAATCGTGGTTTTAACATCTACGATAACAAACGGATTGGTACAATTCCAGCCAGTGTCGCAGAAGAACTATTAGGAATTGAACTCCAGAAAGAAGCGTAGCTTATGGCTTTACGTAAAAGTAGAGACGGAACTTGGATTGTCGATGTTTCCAATGGTATAAATCCAATATCTCTAAAACAACGTAGAATTGTAAGAAAAGGATTCAAAACTAAAAAAGAAGCATTGGAGGCCGAACAATACTTACGAAGTGTCGAACTTAAAGAAAAAAGTTTCAACTCAAAAATATCAATTGATATCCTTTATGATCTCTTAAAAGAAGAGGATAGAATAAACAACAGAAAACAAAGCTATATAGATACACAAGAAAAACAACTATAACAGGCATATAAAAAAAACTATTTTTGAAAAAGTTGATGATGTAGCTAAATTAACTTATGAAGATATCTATCAATTCAGAGAACATCTAAGAGATAAAAAAATGCTCAAAACTCGAAAAAGAAGCTAAGTCCAAATACTATTAATAAAATTATAATTTTACTAAAGAAAAATTCTGGATGTTGGATTAAGAAAGGGATTTTACAAGGAACATCCTGTAGGAATGCTAAAAAAATTACCAATAGAAAAAGCAAAATTAAATTTCTGGACAATAAAAGAATTCAAGCACTTCTTAACACAATTTAACGACGATGAATACAATATCAAATTACTATTCACAGTTCTATTTTTTACTGGTCTAAGACTGGGAGAAGCTCTTGCTCTAACGTGGAAGGATATAGAGTTTTCAACAAATACAATCCATGTAAGTAAATCAGTATACGTTAAAAAAGGTGAAGAACACATTAGTAGTACAAAGACAAAAGCTGGAACCCGAAGAATCATCATGAACGCCAAACTAGTGGAGACACTAGAAGACTGGAAACAGATACAGCATGAGAGATTGAAAGAATTTACAACTAACCTAGATGATCTACAGATATTTCAAAGATAGCCCGATTACAATAACTAAAGATTCAATCGAAAAAAACAATATAAAAAAATATTTCATAGAAATAGCTCTTTAAAAAAGATAAGAATTCATGACTTCAGGCATTCACATGCTTCACTGCTAATAAACCAAGGAGAAGATTATCTTGTCGTCAAAAGAAAGATTAGGACATGCATCTATAACTACAACAATAGATACTTACTCTCATTTGTATCCAAGCAAGCAACAAAAATTAGCAGATAAATTAGATGATTTGTTATAAAACTAGTAATTTTAAGTAACTCAGCATCAAAAATTCAACAAATAAAAGAAAAAGACAAGGTCCGAAAACCTTGTCTTTAATACTATACCGGCGGCCGGGGTCGAACCGGCACGTCCTTGCGGACACTGGATTTTGAGTCCAGCGCGTCTGCCAATTCCGCCACGCCGGCAAAGTATAACTGGGGTAGCTGGATTCGAACCAACGCATGAGGGAGTCAAAGTCCCTTGCCTTACCGCTTGGCTATACCCCAATAATATAAAATAGGCGAGTGATGGGGATCGAACCCACGCATGCCAGAGCCACAATCTGGTGTGTTAACCACTTCACCACACCCGCCATATTCTTATACACGGGCAGTAGGAATTGAACCCACACTGAAGGTTTTGGAGACCTTAGTTCTACCTTTAAACTATGCCCGTAAAGGATGGAAGGGGAGGGATTCGA